>Ga0070741_10001599_pt1 | contig 67441 bp, 61 predicted proteins | sample Coa_R1_4_FD_66440 | JGI IMG/M metagenome (GOLD analysis project Ga0070741, IMG submission 66440) | Surface soil microbial communities from Centralia Pennsylvania, which are recovering from an underground coalmine fire - Coalmine... | ecosystem: Environmental > Terrestrial > Soil > Unclassified ...
CATGCTTATGTTGGGTTTTGAGTTGCGCGCGTTGAGCTTCGCTTAAGAAAATCATGTTCAGCAGGTTACATGTCAAGCTGAATTTTTATCAAACGGTTTCTTGATTCACGAGAGGTATAACATGAGTAAGGGTTTTTATGCCCAACGTGATTGAAAAATGTGGATTTAAGACCTAGCCAAAGCCCCGGGATTGGACGATCGAATCTAGTTCCTATGTCTAATAGGGGCGACGATTCAATCGTGCCAATCGCGGGAGCTTTCGCTTCGGTCTTAAACCAAATTTTCAGTCACGCTGGGTATAGAAATATCTTCCGCCGTTGAAAGGCTTATTCCTCAGAAAACAATCCTTCCATGAAGTATTGTAAGCCTCTAGAATGTGCAAAGCATGTTTTACATACGTTGCGTGACGCGCCTGAGGATGTTTAGAATATGTTTAAGGGTTGCATTGCCGATGTCTTTACTCGGATTGAATTCCACAAGCTCGAAGGCAATGGGGGGATAGGATTCAAAAAGGCAATAGCTGTCGAGGAAATCTTGAGGGAGCCCGCCTTCGGCAACGGGGGTCCCCGTTGCAATGATTTCGCTCGGATCGAAGAAGTCGACATCGAGAGAGATGCCGTAAAGAATTTTGCGATGTGAAAGGTTTTGAAGGATTTCAGCAAACACGGCATGGAGTCCTCTTTGCTTCACTTCATTCATGAGATAGACGCGTACATTGAGTTTTTCAAGAAGCCTTTTTTCTGCTTCTTCATAGCTGCGTATACCGACGAGGAAGAGATTTTCCGGTTTGATCTTGGGTTTTTCGGAAAGAATGTGTGAAAGAGATGTAGGACCGTGGCCGAGTAGGGCAGCCAGGGGCATGCCGTGGATGTTTCCTGTCTCGCTGGTTTCAGGTGTGTGGGAGTCCATATGCGCATCAATCCAAATCAGACCAATGTCTTTTTGCTGCAAGCGAGTGGCTTCGGCGATTCCAGACCATGTTCCTACAGCGCAGGAGTGATCTCCTCCAATGCTGACGACAAAAGGATGTTTTGTAGCGCAAGAGAAGATAGCTTTTGCAAGTTGTGTGTTGAGGGCAGGAATCTGTTCCCATTTGGAAGAAATTGATGGTGAAGAGTGGATCATCGTTTGCCAGTGTGCGTCTGGCGTATGATTTTGAATAACGATAGGTCCACCTTGGCAACCTTCATTTCCGGCCCCAAGACCTGAAGCAAGTCCGACAAAGGGAATCATAAAGCCTCCTTTAACTTTAGCAAACTAAAAAATGCCGAGATATTAAATAGCTCGCTTAAAAGGGGCAAGAAAGATTTATGGAGAGACATTCCCACTCTTCAAAAGTAGCTGTTTCTCTTCTCTTCAGCATTGGCGTCTCTTGGGTGGGAAAATATATTTTGATTTAAATTTTTTATACCTCCTAGGATGGTGATGGAAAAAAACAATAGGGGATTTTATGATCCATCGGATTCATCTTACATACTTATGTGCTTCAATGATGCTTTTGTTTCAGACAGTGTCAGGGATCTCTTTTGAAATCCCTCTTAAGCCAGTTGAAGTGGAGGAATCCTGCTATTTCAATACCATGAAAGAAATTCAGATCCAAACAGATGAAATTGCATCGATCTCTTTCGAGAAACGGACGTTTGAAAATACCTTAAAAGCTTGGAATCAATTGGGATACAAGGTCGCTGAAACATCACGTGCGTTATCTTCGATCGGAAACCCTATGTTGATCCATGATTGGAATGTGTTTGTGGATATGACAGTATTCCAAAACAGAGACTTAAACAGCGCTTTAATCGCCTATGCCAATTGCCCACCTGATCATGAAGCTTTAAATCCCTATCAATTGCGATCCTTAGACCTCTTTTTGTCTAAGGTACATCAAGACGATTCCCCGACCTATACGCACCTAAAAGGCCTTATAGAAGACAATGACTTCAGTGGGGAGCGTCTAACGATTCTCAATCTAAGTGCAAAGTCAAAGGGGGAGCTTTCCTTAGAGCATCTTGTAGAAAAGATTCTCGCTGAGGATCCAGATGTCGTTTGTATCCAAGATATTACTGAAGACGGAAGCAGCTACGAATTGTACGACTTTCTTAAGCGACACTATGCCCATTTTTTTATGACAATTGATATCCGAGGACTTACTTCAGCATTGCTTCCCAATAAAAGCTTATTAATTGCTAGTAAGTGTTCTATGGAAAATCCTGAATTCGTTCCCCTATCAGAGAACAAAGATAATGGATATGTCCATTTCATCCTTAAGAGCGGTGCAACACTTCTCGGACATGCGTATGCGGTCCAGTCAGAGTCAAATCAGAAAGAAATAGTTCAGGTAGAACAAATTCTCGCTGCAATGGAATCCCAATATCGGGAAGATATTCCCTTTATTTTGTGTTGCAATTTGAAGGAACCAGAATCGAAAGAGCTTTTCGAGGCTTATTTTTCCTTTGGTACAGGATGCGCTTTTCTAAATACGTTTCTGCTAAATGCGCCCGCTTCCAAAGATATAAATTATCAGATTGAAACCTCGATTTTATCAATGTCTGAAAATCATCAAGCGGTTTTTAGTTCGATCAAAAAGTCAGTGAAACACGATCACTCCTCTTCTCACTTAACTGTACGTTCTCCAAGAAAAATATCCAAAAGTAACGCCAGCTACATCATTCTTTGCGAAGCAAATGAAGGAAACGATAATAATCGAAACGAATCCGAAAGCAAAGAGGGGAATGATCGCGCCGGCGAAGAATGTTCTAGACTAGAAATCACTTTAGGAACGGAAAACAATCATCAAGGGGAACGTCTTTTTGGTAGCTTAAATGTTACTACTCCAGGAGGTTCAAAGACGACTTTAAGTGGTGAATTGAGTAAAGATAAGGATGGTAATCTATCTCATAAAGCCCAATTGGAACTTAGTATACCTTTAGGCAGGAACTAAATGCTAAAAAGAAAAGCAGTTTATGTCACTGCAATAGCTTCTCTGGTATTTGTTGCAATTTGTTTAGGAATTTTTTTCTCCTCTACTGAAAAACATAGCCGAATGAGGGTCTCTTTTGGAATGGGCGATCTTCCTCAAACAGAGATCACAATTGAAGGAAAATCATATACCGTGTTGGCGAATCTTAGTTCTATCGTGCCTTTGACGCTTAATAAAAATGTTCTCGCATCAATCAAAAAAAAACCTGCAAAACCCATCCAATTTATAAATGTCAATGGCGATATCGTTCATCGTCCTGCTTACGTTGTTCCAAGGATTAAGGTAGGATTATTTACTTTTAAGAATATCACGGTAGCTGAAAGAGATGAAGACTTGGACAATGTTCAGTGTGTAGGTGAAATAGGAATGCCCATGCTCAACCAGGTAAACTTATTGTTTGATTTTCCTCACTCAACAATCATTGCTTCAAATAGCAAAGATCGGCTTAAAAAAATAGGTTATATCCTTGACGATATGACACCAGTTCACTTTGAAATGATAGAAAGAGCGGGAGGCATTGTTTTACCTGTTTCGGTTGATAAAGCAGCAATAAAATTGGCTTTATCAACAGGGTCTTCTCTTTCTATTATTAGATCTTCTTATGCAATGATAGATAAACTCAAAAATAGTGATCTAGGTGCCAAGTTTACAAGCGCCTCATTTGAAATAGGCGGGAAAAATTGGGGCGCTCATGAGTTTTATGTTAAAGACTTCTCCGAAGAACTCTCTGAGTTTAATGGGACAATTGGGATGGATTTCTTGAGTGAGCATGTTTTTTACATCGATTTTGGAAGTAAAATCGTCTACATTGGGGAAAAAAACTAACTTATTATAATGAAAAAAAATAGATTAATTTTCTTTTCCCTATTTATAATCTTTGGATGTGGTTCTTTCCTTTATTGGTTTTCCTTACAAAATCATACTAAGTTTATACCCACGACTTTCAATGACTTTGGCTTACCGATGGTACAGGTTGAGGTCGAAGGAAAATCTTATCGGGTTGTCATTGATCTTGGATCAAAAGCGCAAGCATCCTTTGATCAAAATATTTTAGAAAATATAAATAAAAACATCTACGGAAAAACTCAATTTAGAGATTTCAAAGATAACCGATATGAATCAAGCAATTACCTCATCCAAAAAATAAAACTAGGCGATGTTTTGTTTAATGAAGTAATGGTGGAGGAAAGAAGCGAGGCTTTCAATAATAACACCATCATATCTCTTCCAGCCGAGAACAACTTTTTAAAAGATCAAGGGTCTATTGGTTGGACATTGCTAAAAAGGAAAAACTTGCTTTTAGATTTTCCTGATTCTAGGCTTGCAATAGTTGATACAATTAAGCAAACAAATTACGTTTTAGAAGAAATGTTAGAAGTCCCTTTCACATTGACATCTTTGGGCGTCACTATAACAGTGGGAACAGATGTCGGGGAAAAAAGATTTCTTCTGGACACTGGCAGCAGCACAACTGCTATCCGGTCATTTCCTTGCGCGAAAGAAATGTATAGAAAAGATGCGCATGGTCTGGAATATTTTCTATCTTCGCAGTTCAGCATCATGGGAAATGATTTTGGCAATATGCCTTTGCATCTTTTGAATATTACCCCTGAGATGAAGGAAATTGATGGATTAATAGGAATGAATTTTCTGCGGCACTATATCGTGTATATCGACTTTCGTAAATGCTTGTTATACATCCGTGAAAAACAAGGAGTTGTTCAAAAGTAGTTGTATAGAAAAGTCATGGGGGGGGAATGAGGCCAAACGCGACCCAAAGAAAGGGTTGCGTTTGGAGGAGTAGGAATTATGCGGAGAGTTGTTTCGCGCGGGCGTTCAATCTGGATTTTACGCGGCTTGCTTTGTTAGCTTTGTAAATTCCCTTTTTGACGCCTTTGTCCATCAAGCTGTAAACGTCGCTAAGTTTTGCTTTTGCGCTTGTGGAATCTTTTTTAGTGAGTGTTTCTTCAAAAGCGCGCATTGCTGTCGTCACTTTTGATTTAAAAGAGCGGTTGCGCATATTGCGCTTGATGCTCTGTTCGTCTCTTTTTTGAGGAGACGGCTTTTTTACTTTAGCTTTTGCTTTTTTATCATCTGCCATAGGAGCGTTTTCCTTAAAATTCAGAGAACGCTCAAAAAACCCATTTTGACGTTCTCAATTATGAGATGGAAAGTAATATAGCTGTCTTGCCATAATTCGTCAAAACCGAATTTTCTTTAGATTCAAGAGTAGATTCTTTTCTGCCTGTAAAGTAAATAGTTTGATTGGTCTTATGAAGATGTCTCGTAATCTCTATAAAGTGTGGATGACTTTATTGCTCATTTCTGGGGGAATAGCTGCGTGGTTTTCCGTAACGGCAGGATCCAAAATCTGGAAATACGCCCGCCTAAACGCTACCGTTCCCGCGACAGTTACAAAGTGGGAGATTCTGGATCTTCCTTCTTCTCGATTTGCGGTTGCCGGGGGTTACCGCTATGATATTGGAAGTGTTGCTTATGAAGGTGAAACCATTTTTGAATATCCTCAGTTCCTCAATCGCTTCGCAGCAGAAAATTATTTGAAACAGCTCCGAGTGAGCAACTGGAACGCGTGGTATCGAAAAAGCAGTCCGTCGGTATCGAGCTTGGAGAGGGAGTTTCCACAAAAAGATTGTTTACAGGCTATTCTGACAATAGGAGTATTTGGTTATTTTTATTTTGCAAGATCCATGCTTTCTCGACTTTTCTAGTTTCCTGCAAACAGAAATTTTGACCAAGATTTTTGTTTGCAGGAAACTAGCTATTTTTTCGAAGCAGCCAATTCAGAGCTGCGAGATAACTTTTGGCGAGAAGAGTGCGCAAGGGAAGGGATTTGAGCGTTTCTTTTCTTTCTTTTTCGAGATGGGATTCGATAATGAGCATTCTTTTTGCTGAGGAGGAAAAAATACCTTCTTTCAATAGGCGGTCTAGCAGGTCCCCTTTAGCGTAAGATTTCCAGTTCAACAATCTTCTTAACAGTATTTTAGGGAAATGCTCTGTGGATAAGGAAGCTTTGGGGAGGCGGAGAATTTTTACAGGGGATACGGCGAGGGGATGCCCCTTAAAAAGGCGGCGCTCTCTTTTTAGTACTTCAAACTGGTCGTAGACGATTCCTTCCCCAATTTTATTGATGTTTGTGAAATAGCAAAATTGAGTTCTTAGATAGCTTTCCGCTGCGGATAAGCGCTGCTGGTTGAACTGGTTATCGTGTAGGATCCAAAGGATTTGATATCCTGTCTTTTGGTAGTCGAGTGTTCTCGTTTGTGCTTCTTCAAGAGAAAGAGGGGAGCACTGGACTTCAAAGACAATTTTTTTGGCGTGCCAGGCGACGTCTGCGATGCGGTTAATTTCATGAAAGGGGCATTCGATGTGCCCTTCTCCGCATCCGATGAGGTCAATGAGCTTGAGCTGCATTTGCAGGTGTTCTAAACTTTTTTGATTCTGGCGGCAGTTTTTAGACGGTCGATAGTGATAGAAGTGAGTCTGGCGGGAGGGGCCCCCACGCAAGCGAACTTGTGCTTTGCACTCGGGACAGAGGTAATTTTTCCCTTTCTCTGCGCTACTGGAAGATACGGGAGAAGTCCCGTCAAGAGCGTACAATTGCATCGATTTTTATTTTTAAATAAATTCTCGGCATGATAATAAAGTAGAGATCAGCTTGACAATAAGAAACTTTCCCCTCAGAATTTGCATGTTTGATTCAAAATCGGAAGAAAATGGCAAAAGGTTCTTTTAGTACCCTGTTTAGTCAACAGCATCAGCAAAAAGTTGAAGAGCTCGTCGCGATCGCGAAAGAACAAGGCTTCATCACGTATGAAGAGATCAATGAAATCCTCCCCATGACCTTTGACTCTGCCGAGCAGATCGATCAGGTATTGATCTTCTTGAGTGGTATGGATATTCAAGTTCTCAACCAGGCAGAAGTTGAAAGGCAGAAAGAGCGTAAGAAAGAGGCCAAAGAACTCGACGGCATCACTAAACGCCCAGAAGGAACGTCAGACGACCCGGTACGGATGTACCTGAAAGAAATGGGTTCAGTTCCTCTTCTGACGCGCGAGGAAGAAGTCGAGATCTCCAAAAGGATTGAAAAAGCTCAGATTCAAATTGAAAAAATCATTATGCGCTTCCGCTATTCAACGCGCGAAGCGATCTCGATTGCGAATTATCTGATTACGAGCAAAGAGCGCTTCGATAAAATTATCGCGGAAAAGGAAGTCTCTGACAAAAATCTCTATTTCGCCATGCTTCCGCGACTCTCCACATTGCTCCGCCAAGAGGATAGCAATCTGGAAAGACTTCTGTTCGATCTTTTTAATCCCGATACGAAAAAAATCGACAAGGTCAAGATTTCGGAAGAAATTGAAAAATGCCGCATTCGCACACAGGCCTATTTGCGCCGCATGCATTGCCGTCACAATATCATTGAAGATTTCGGCGAGGTGATTCTCACCGCTTATGATAGATTTCTCACTCTAGAAAAAGAAATCCAAGAGCTGATCCCTCGCGCTGAAAAAAATAAATTTGCTGCGGGGAAACTTGCCGCTGTCCGAAGAAAACTTGCCAAACGCGAGCTCGCAGCAGGTCGATCACTGGATGAATTTAAAAAAGACGTCCGCATGCTCCAGCGCTGGATGGATAAGAGCCAGGAAGCCAAGCGCGAAATGGTGGAGTCTAATCTCCGCTTGGTCATTTCGATCGCAAAAAAATACACGAATCGAGGCCTTTCCTTTCTCGACCTAATCCAAGAAGGAAACATGGGTTTGATGAAGGCGGTCGAGAAATTCGAGTATCGCAGAGGCTATAAGTTTTCCACCTATGCGACTTGGTGGATCCGCCAGGCGGTCACTCGAGCAATCGCCGATCAGGCCCGCACGATCCGTATTCCTGTGCATATGATTGAGACCATCAACAAAGTCTTGCGCGGTGCAAAAAAACTGATGATGGAAACAGGCCGCGAGCCGAGTCCGGAAGAGTTGGCAAGCGAGCTGGGACTAACCCCAGAGCGCGTGCGCGAAATCTACAAGATCGCGCAGCATCCGATCTCTCTACAGGCGGAAGTGGGGGATGGGGGCGAAAGTCAATTCGGCGACTTCCTCGAAGATACTGGGATTGAATCCCCAGCAGAAGCGACGGGCTATGCAATCCTCAAAGACAAAATGGGCGAAGTTCTATCCACATTGACTGACCGCGAGAGAACCGTGCTCATTGAACGCTTTGGCCTTCTCGATGGCAAGCCGAAAACTTTGGAAGAAGTCGGCGTTCGCTTCAAAGTCACCCGAGAGCGGGTACGTCAGATCGAAGCTAAGGCGCTCCGCAAGATGCGCCATCCGACGCGTGCAAAACAATTGCAAGCGTTCCTCGACTTGCTCGAAGAAGAATAATTCTTTTAAGGCTTACGCCTACCAGAGCGTAAGCCGCTAATGCAATTTCCATAGGTACGCCGTGCAGGAAAAGAATCCGAGACAGGAACTTCTTTCGCTCATCTTTTCCAAAGACGGCCTTTTAAGCCGTTCTCTAAAAAATTTTGAAGAGCGTCCCGGTCAAAAAGAAATGGCTGAGAAAATTCTCGACGCTTACGAAGAAGATAACATCGCTCTTATCGAAGCAGGTACAGGAACTGGGAAAAGCCTCGCATATCTCGTCCCTGCAGCATATTGGGCACTCAAGCATCATGAAAAAACAGTCATCACGACAAACACGATTGCGCTTCAAGAACAGCTTCTGCACAAAGATATCCCCTTTCTTCTCAAAACAATGGGTATCGAGCTTAAGGCGTGTCTCGTTAAAGGAATGGGAAACTACCTCTGTTTGCGCAAACTTCGGGAATTGCAGGAACAACCTCTTCTCTTTTCCATGGAGGAGTCAAAAGAAGTCCAAGCGATTGAGCAATGGGCAGAAAAAACGGATGAAGGTTCGCGTTCCGACATTCCTTTTCAGGTGGCGCCGGGAACTTGGGAGAAGGTCGCTGCAGAGGGAGAATCGTGTAATCATGTGAAATGTCCCCACTATAAAGCATGCTTCTTTTTTAAAGCGCGTAAACAAGCAGCCGACTCGCAACTACTGATTGTGAACCACCATTTGCTCCTCGCCGATATCGAAAAAAGGCGGCGCAATCCCATGCAGGAGTCGATCTTGCCACCTTATAAGCGTCTTGTGATCGACGAAGCGCATAATTTAGAAGATATCGCACTTGAAAGTTTTGCACAGAAGTTTGAAAGGATCGCATTTATCCGGCAACTGGCAAGGCTCTACTCCGAATCTCATCCCGAGCGCTCTCGCGCGACATTGCTCAGGCAAGAGCTATCCGTCTTATCGGTCATTCCCCCTCGCTTGCTGCAAAAACTTGAAATTGACATCCCTGCGCAAAAGCGGGAGTGTCAGACGCAGCTCGAGCAGGCCTTTGCCGACCTTACCCATTTCTTTGAAACAGTCCTCGAGAATAACACCCCTTCTAAAGAATCGAAAAAACGCATCACAGAATTCGTTGCAGAAAATCCTTTTTGGAAAAAGGACATTGTTCCCTCTTTACTGAGGCTTTCTGAAGAAATTTTGCGTCTGTCTCAAATGGTCAAAGGTATTCTTACCGATCTCGAGGAGTTTGAAGACGCTCCCTTTTATGAAAAATTGTCGCTGCACCTTTTAGAACTTCAAGCGGTCACTCAGAGATTAGAGCTATCGGCGACATTTCTTGATCAGTTCACACAGGATACGCCTAGAGAAAAGAGAGTGCGCTGGTACGAAAGTAACGGGGTAAATATTTCTCTTGTGGATGCATCTCTGGACATTTCCAATTTTTTAAATGAACATCTCTTTTCTCAGCAGCGCACATCCGTCTTATGCAGCGCAACAATTGCCACAGCACGTTCATTTTCTTTTTTGAAGAAACGTCTGGGACTGTACGATGAGTCGCAGAAAATGACGGAAGAGATTTTTGAATCCCCTTTTAATTACAAAGAAAGGTCGCTGTTTGTCGTCCCCACCGATTTGCCTTTACCCTCAAGTCCAGATTTCTCGGCGAAATGCATTCAGACAATGGCAGAAGTGATCGAGGTCAGCAAAGGTAGCACATTCCTCCTTTTCACCTCCTATGAGATGTTGCAGAGTTGTTATCGAGCGCTGTCCTCTACAGATTTATCCAAACGCTATCCTTTTCTCAAACAAGGTGAGATCCCCCGCCATCTCCTACTAGAGCAATTCAAAAAGAAAGAGGGGAGCGTTTTATTTGCGACAGATTCATTTTGGGAGGGAGTGGACGTGCCCGGAGAAGCCTTGCGCTGTGTTGTCATCGCTAAGCTGCCTTTCTCAGTGCCCAGCGACCCTCTTTATGAAGCCTATGCGCAATCATTAGAGAAAGAGGGACTGGATCCTTTTTCCGATTACTCCGTGCCGCAAGCAGTGATCAAGTTTAAGCAAGGCTTCGGCCGATTGATGCGCAAAAAAGATGACCGAGGCTGCGTTGTCTGTCTCGATCATCGAATTGTCAAAAAAAGTTATGGGAAGCAATTTTTAAAAAGTCTTCCCGAGTGTAATACCTGCTTTGCTCCCAAAGCAGAGGCTCTCGCTCAAATGCGACTATTCTACGAAAGAACGAAAAAGAAGCCTCTTTCCTAAAGAGCGCTTGATCCTGTTTGTGGTATTTCAGAATCAGGGGAATTATCTTCAGGAGCTGGACACAAAAAGAGTTTGCGACTGATGAAGTCAATACAGACAATCTGTGTTTCTAAAAAGTCAATGCCGATAATGGCTTCCGCCCCAAAGGGAAGTTGTGTCTCATAGAATTCACAAGGTCCTAAACAACGCCCTCCAATACTAAACTGAGTTAAACGTGGGGGATTAGCAAAGTCTACTTCACCGAACTTGGGTTCTTCGTTTGCGGGAGAAGAGGACGCTTGAATAAGGTTAAGGGAGGATCCTGTATCCAAAAGGCATTTAATCACGCGATTATCAATGTTTGCTTCAAATTCTAAGAGATGTTCGCTAGAAAGTAGATCCGTGGAGATAAATTGTGCGAGTGAATATCCCTTTTTTTCCAGCGTTTTCAGGCTATCGCAACAGATAGCAGCGGACTTTTGAAGATCGATAAGGAGAATCGTCCCTAAAAATGTCCACCAGCCGATCCGTGCTGTTAAGTCCGAAGGTTCAAGATTTTTGTCGGCTCTTAGACTTGCGTCGTATTCGAATTCTGGATGCGCTTCCTTTGCAGGCAAATTCCTTAAGGCGACATTTTCGATATAGAGTTTCGGTATATTAAACATTGAGGATTCATATTTTTTCCCTCTAATGCCGGTAAAAAAAACAGTTCCTCCATCGCACTTATTTGTCAGCTGTTCTAACAAATATTTAGGTAGGCTGAGAACGCCATCATATCCGGTGTCTAGTTTTGCGAGGAATGGGATTCCTTCAATTTCTGTTTGAAAACAAGGGATGCGGCTGTTAGATTCTGTAAGTGTAAAGGAATAGAAAGAATTAGGGGGTAAAGCAGAATGGTCTTGTTCATGACAGGGCATATATAATTTAAAAACCCAGCCAGCGGCTAATGCAATAAAGCAAATAGCTAGCCCAATCTTGATCTTTTTTTTCACTCTATTTTATTCCTTTTCTGTACCGACTTTCAATTCACAATCATATCCGTCATCGTTTTTTTCTTTCGAAACTTTAGCGTTTGCATAATTCCCATTTTTATCTTTTAACTCACCTTCAAAATAGAAAGTGGGTTTGCCATGTTCTTTGCCTCCCAACTTCACATCAACTCCTACCTCAACTTTATGCTTTGATTTGTCCTTATGTTTAATAATAAGAATTTTTGGGCTTGAATTCTGTAAAGAATAGCTATTGTAAAGTATGAGAGATGGCTGGCGAACTGCAGTCTTAGGTGCCTCCTTTTGGACATTCCATTGCAGAGTCTCTGGGATATAGACCAGATCAGCATCAATACTTTCTACAGCAGACTTTAGTTTGCTAGAATTAGTCGTACCAGTCCAGTCTTGTAAAGACTGCACAATCAGCGTCTCATGGTCAAAGTTGCGTTCAGAGGCAAATAATGACAAACTTTTCTCTAAAAAATTGGTCCTGACAGACTCATTATCAATTGCGTCTATAAGGGCTGCGTAGCACTCATCGAGTACTTGCAGAATAGTAGACGCATCTTGAGGAAGTAAACAGTCAAAGGCATAAACAATTTTTAAGCTTTCTTTTAGCTCATGATAGGCAAGCTGGCAGGTTTCATAGTCGGCATTAATGACTAAATGAACAGTATTTTCAATGTGCGATAGTAGCTCGGATAGGCTTAGGATCTCGGATGAAAGTGAAATATCACTTATTGTTTCCATTTCATTTGCGGGGAGGGTGCTTGAAAACATTAGAGTAATAATTCCTACAGCATAGAGTGATTTCATAAAATGAGTCTCCTTACAAGATTCAAAAAAAGACTCATTATAAAGCTGTTGCATTTGGTGTCAAAAATATTTGTGTGCATCGAAAAAGTTGGTCGGTGTTAAAGTTCTCCCTTTTTAAGGAAGCCATGAGAATCCTATTCCACTTATGCATTGGGCTAATCTGTCCAGCGCTATTTGCAGACAATTCTAGAGAGTTGATTATTTTGCTGGATAGCAAAGGGATCTATGAAACGATTGGGCGTCCTGCGTACAGATACTTAATGAATAAGCTACAATCTGCTCTTGAGCAAGAGGAAGCTCCTCTGCTTATCAGTACTTCTCTTTGGGAAAACTTTTTGGAGAAAAGAATGAGTATTTCTCAAATGGCAAGGAGAGAGAAATCTGAGGAGTTAAAAACTCTTGAGACTTATGAAGCCATTAATAAAAAGCTTAATGAGGCATTTCAAGAATTTCAAGACAGAGGATTTGATCCGGTTCAAAGCAAGCAATGGATGCTTGACGTTGTCAACCAAGCATTTTATCGAAACGCTTCTAGGCATTCGATCTCTCATGAGCAAAATGTGACGCTTATGAGTTATTTGACTCGTTTTAACTCTTCAGAATGGGAAGGATATTTACATCCGAATCATTCTCTTTTACTTTTACTTCCGAAAAAGTATGAAGCGAAGAAGAAAAACCTCTCCTCCGAGCAGGTTTCTCGCAGAGATTTCCTTGGATTGCAGCTAGATCATCTTTTGCCTGTGAAGAACTTAGAAGATCCCGCTTATTATTATTTGAGGAATCCCAGAGAGCTTCTTTTAGCGGATGCGTTGTCCTATTTTTTTGTGCCAAATCGTTCCCGCTATTCTTGGAATATTTATCTTTCAGGACATGGCGGTGCTTTTTATGAGGAAAATCCTGAGCCACAAGCTTACGCGATGATTGCAGATCTTCAATTGGTAGAATTTCAAAAATTTCTCAATTTCTGTGAAAAGCAGATTTTGACAAAATCTTTATTCTATGGAACGTGCTATGGGAGTGGTAATCACGGTCAGCTGGCTTTTGGAGATATGCCTTATTCCTATGCAATTGTCTCTGATTGTCTGGGAGATTCGGTGAGTTATACATTTGGAGAGACCCTTTCTCTGCCAAATAAATATGGAGATGAGCTCACTGCAAGCGATCTTTTGTACGATTCAAAAAATGGGTGGTCGATCGCTCTTAACTTGCATTATCAATGGGGAAAGTTTTTTGCTGATGTGGAAACCCATTCTTTTACGGGCGATCCCCTTTGCTGGCTGCAAGAGACATTTAAGACTATAAAGCCTGACTTGCTTTCTACAACTCCAATGATTCGTCTCCCGAATGCGAAACATTTTACAACGCTCTTGTCAGAGACTCAATTGCAGATTACCGATCTTCTCTTAGAGTGGAAGTCTGAGGAAAAGACAATTGAATCGACGGAAGAAACAGATGTGGTATTGCTCGATACTTCTTTTATTCCCTATACTCTGATCTTACACAACGATAGAAAGATCCCTTCATTGATTTCGATCCTGCCAGGGAGTAGCAGTCATTTTATCCAGTGCCTTGAGCTCAAAGCCAATCGAGGTTTTCTCAACGCTTTTTGGCCTCTCGAAAGCGATCGCTTTGAGCGAGAGTTTTTAGTAGAGGAGCTCTCGTTTCCTTCTCTAGGATTTCCTCTTTGTGAAGAGTGGAAGATTCAAAACGAAAGAATTAAGCTTAAAAATGTGTGGGTTGTTGCAAAAGAATCTGAAATGCGCATTTTTTTGCAAACTGACGACGATTCTCCCTACATGCTTTTGATCAATAAAAATGATGCATTCATTGAAAATGTGGGAGCAATTAAGGGCATTCATCCTCTTTCGAATGAAAGTGCACAACTTTACTTAGAAAAGTATTTGACTCGAAAAGAAGAGCTTAGGAAGAACTCTGTTAAGTAAAAAGAATATCTTAAAATCTTGGAGTGTAGCGGGATCGAACCGCTGACCTCAACAATGCCATCGTTGCGCTCTACCAACTGAGCTAACACCCCTGAGAAGAAGTTATGGATTTTAATTTGTTCTAAGATTTTGCTCCACTGTAAAAAAAACTGTCGCGCGGATATGATCCAGTTTTTTCTTTGACAGGTTATTTTATGAGTTTTTTTGAAAAAATTCCTTTGGCGCCCCCAGACCCGATTTTAGGGCTTGTTGCCGCTTTTCAAAGCGATCCTCGGGATACGAAAGTGAACTTGGGAGTGGGTGTTTATAGGAATGAGAACTTGCAGACGAGTGTTCAGGAGTCAGTGAAGCGGGCTGAAGCATTTCTTCTGCAAGAAGAAAAAAATAAGGAATACCTTCCGATCGAGGGAGAAAAGCTCTATTTGGAGCAAATGGGGGGACTTGTCTTTGGAGAGGAACTTTGGATCGCAGAGAAACGAAGAATTGCCTGCTTTCAAACTGTTGGCGGAACGGGGGCCTTAAAAATAGGCGGCACTTTTTTAAGGGAAGAGATGAACAATGGGGTTTGGATTCCGAATCCAACATGGCCCAATCATCGAGGCGTTTTCACTCACTGTGGGTTGAAAGTAGAGGAGTATCCCTACTACGACAAACAGGGAAGCTGTTTGAATTTTGAGGGGATGATGGATTGTTTGGGAAAACTTTCCTCGGGTTCTATTGTGCTTCTTCACCCGGCTTGCCATAATCCAACGGGGTGCGATCCTTCCGAGGAGCAATGGGAAACGCTTAGTTCGTTTTTTAAAGAAAGAAGGCTAATTCCTTTTTTTGACTTCGCTTATCAGGGGTTTGGTTGGGGTATTGAGGAAGATGCGAAAAGCCTTCGCTGCTTTTTGAAGAAGGGAATCGAAATGCTCGTTTCTGTTTCCAATGCCAAAAATTTTTCGCTTTATGGCGAACGCGCAGGCTGTCTTTTAATCATTGCTAGCGCCGAAAAAATTGCTGAGAAGATCGCGTCGCGGGTTAAGCAGATGATCCGTGTCAACTATTCCAATCCCCCAATGCATGGAGCCAAGATTGTCGCGCGCATTTTGAGCACGCCCGAGCTTCGAGGCAACTGGGAGGTGGAGCTAAACGAAATGCGCGCGCGCGTCGTGTCGATGCGGTTGCTTCTCACAGAAGAGCTTGTTTCCCGTTGTAAAAAACGCGATTTCAGTTCGATAGGAAAAGGGACAGGGATGTTTACTTTTACAGGGTTAGACAGCGCTCAGGTGGAGGCTTTGAGAGTGGAACATGGGATATATATGCCCAGTGATGGTAGAATCAATGTATGTGGTTTAAATAGAGAGAATCTCGAAGGTGTGGTGCAAGCGATTGAGTCTGTGATTTAAGGTGCAAAAATGCGTAGAATCTCCTATCGACCGTATTTCCTGTTGGTTTTTTTCTTTCTGTGCTTGATGAGTTTTCCTAAGGGTGGGGCTGAGAAAATCCGTTCTGCTGTTGTATGCTCCTTTGCTCCCTGCTGGGGAGGTTTTAGTTTTCTTAAAGAAAAAACAGTTTTCCTTCTTACTCTCCCCTTGCCTTCTCATATCAAATCGTCCAGTGAGACTTTAGAAATGGAACGCCTTTCCCAAGAAAATCAACTTCTGAAATCTCAAATTGAAAATGTGCGGGAATGGCTATTACACGATGATCGAATTCACGATCAGGCTAATCGCTATAAATCATTGACCGAAACGCCATTTAAAGAGGATCGATGGAAGGAATTTTTTAAGCGTAGAAGTCAGGAGTTATGCAAATCTTTGGACCTTCAAACTTGCTCGCTTCCAGCGACTGTAATCTTTCGCGAGCCTGCTTCTTGGAGCAGCACTTTTTGGATTGATATCGGTGAATCCGACAATGAAAAAGTGGGCATGAAAATTGTCGGCAAAAATAGCCCTGTTCTTTTGGCGACTTCGATTGTGGGTATCGTCGAGTACGTCGGAAGAAATCAGTCCCGAGTGCGTCTGATCACCGATTCTAGGCTTTCTCCTTCTGTAAGAGCTGTCCGAGGCGATGAGCAAAACCGTTACCTTCTCGAGCATCTCGACTCTTTGATCTTCGCTTTAGAACTTAGGAATGATCTCTTTTCTTCAGAAGATGAATATAAAACAGCTGCACATGTCCTCTATCGCTTAAAAAGAGCGATGCTTCAGCAATCGGGCGATCACTACTTAGCCAAGGGGGAGTTAAAAGGGACGAGCAATCCTTTGTGGAGATCTCGCAGCCAAGTGTTAAAAGGAATCGGTTTCAATTACGATTTTCCTGATGCCGAGGGACCAGCCCGAGATTTACGCTCGGGTGAACCTTACGGCGCCAAGGAGGAACCTGTTCAATTGCTGCGTCCTGGGGATTTATTGGTCACAACAGGGCTTGATGGCGTTTTTCCTCCTGGATTCCGCGTTGCAACCGTTTCTTTTGTGGAAACGCTCAAGGAAGGCGCTTCCTCTTACGAGATTGAAGCGATTCCCACAGCAGGGAATTTAGATGATTTGGCGCATGTGTTCGTTCTTCGCCCCAGCGAAGCGCGCTAATATTTTTATATTTTTATTCGGTATAAGCTGCCAAAAAATCCTTGAAGAAAGTAAATTGTTGTTTTGATGTTGCAGCAATCTTCGAGGAGCGTTCGGTTGAAGGCATTGGCGAAGGTCTACCCCCTTTTAGGAAACGGCAAATTTTTCGCCGGATTCTTGAGTTTTGTGGTGATCGCTTTTGCTTTTTATCTCTGGCAAAAACCTCTCTCGCCCACTTCGATTCCTCAAGAAGTTTCGATAAGTTTTACAGCTGGAAGTTTTTCTCGAACTCTTGGATTTAAGGAATCTATAGAAATGCTTCCTTTTGAATTTGAAAAAATTCATTGGAATGTGGCCGTGCTTAAAACGGCGTCGCTAGGGAATACCCTAAATCATTTATTACAGAAGAATCGCGCAGAAAAAAAACCATTTGTGGGCTTTATTCGAGATGCACAAGACAAAGATTATATCTTTTTCATCAGCCAAGAGGGGGCGCTGACAGTGAGTTCAGTCGCGGCTCTTTCAAAAAGCGCTCAGTTGTCTTTCCCCAATGGCCTTGAAGTGAAAATCCCCGAGGAGATGGGTCAAGGTGCATTCTATTTCAGGGGTTTTCTTCCTCCTTCCCTTAAATGAATTGATATCTTATGACAGGATTCTATCCCCAACGTGATGTAAAATAGAGGAATTCCTGTGGTAAAAAAAGTCAAGAGTTCATCGGATGCACCGGTTTTTCACTTGAGACGTTTAAAACCGCATAACGCGACAAAAGGTGGAAAGAGGGTTAAAGCTAGCCGCGAAAACTTTCCGAGCCTACAAGGAATGTCCTTGTATCGGCTAACTCTTTATCCCAACGGCGTTAGAGAACCACACTGGCATGCCAATGCTGATGAACTGGGTTACTGTCTGGAAGGACAAGCTGTGGTAACTTTTTTCGGCTCAGGCAATATGAGGGAATCTTTTATCGTCAAAAAAGGCCAAGTGTTCCTGGTTCCTTCTGGCTATATCCACTGCATCGAAAACATTGGCAAAGGAAATTGCGAATTTCTTCTCGAATTTTCCCATGAGCTTCCCGAAGATTTTTCGCTTTCCTCTACGATGGGGATGTTTTCCGATGCTGTCCTCGGAAATACCTGGGATAGGCCGAGTTCTGTCTTTAAAAAACTCGAGCGAGATACCCAGGAGTCTTTCGCAGTTTTACAGACGAACCCAAAAAAACTCAGTCAGGAGACATTTTACACCTCCGCCTATCACTATGATTTAGAGGGCTCGCTGCCCGTACTCATTCCTGAGCAGGGAAATGCAAAAGTCGCAAGAAAGAATGTTTGGCCTGCAGTACGCTCTCATGTTCTTTATTCTCTTGTGATTAGTGGCTCGGGAATGCGAGAGCCGCATTGGCACCCTGAAACAGCAGAATTAGGATATGTTGCTCAAGGAGAAGCTCGGATGGCTGTTATGATGGGTACTGGAGAGGTGAAGACCTATACTTTGAGCGAGGGGGATATCTATTTTATTCCCAAAGCCTATCCTCATCATATCGAGAACCTAAGTAAAACTGACTTGCATTTTTTAATCTTTTTCGATCAGCCGATGCCGCAAGATGTTGGCTTTACTGCAGGGGTCCGTGCCTTTTCCGATGAGGTTTTAGGGGCATGTATGGGCATTTCCTCTTCTTTTTTCCAAGAACTTCCCAAGTATTACGTAGATCAGTTTGTTGTGAACAAAAAGAACGTCGTGGATTAATTTTTTATTTGAATAATAATTGGAATAATTCGAATATAAAGATAAAGTGCTTTGTTCAAAATAAAGAGGTTTATGTTGAGTACAGTATTAATTGTTATTTTGATTTTGCTTTTGTTAGGTGCGTTTCCCGCTTGGCCATATAACCGGACTTGGGGATATTATCCTTTTGGTGGACTGGGATTGTTGCTTGTAATCATTATCATTTTGGCTCTCTTAGGGAAACTGTAAGTTTACTTTTTCCGTGTTTTCTTCGTCGGGTATTGACTAATGATGAATTTGTGGAAAAAACGGTGAAACACTGGAGCGATGATCACTGCGATAACGATCAGAAAGATGATTCCACTGAAAAGAGAATAGGTGCCGGCAAAGATTTTTCCGGCATCTGTTTTGAGTTTGTCTGCAGGCCCCATCCCAGAGAGAATCATTGAGGCGTTCTCATAGGCGTCGATCCAAGTCAAGTGTTCAAAATGTCTGTAGCCAAAGATTCCAATCGCTAGGGAAATACCAATGATGATAAGCCCAATGAGCAGGTTTCTTAAGACACGTTTGATGAAGACGTCAGCCGGCATCAGAGATTTAGGGTGATGTATGCGCATAATAAAATCCTCTTGATTTCGGTATAACTCACATATTTAAAAATTTGAAGAGGAAGTTATGACTTTGGCTCGTATCATAGGGTTTGTAATCATGCTTTTCGGTATTGCTGTCCTGGTATTTGGCATTTTGGCGACAGAAGAATTTGGCGAGAAAGTGACTCAGGAATTTACGGGACACTACACAGATAAGACGATGTGGTACATCTTCGGGGGAATTGCGGCGATTTTGGTCGGAGCTGTGATATCGCGCAGCAGGAAATAATTTCCTTAACCGTGCAACGCCTGAAGAATCTCACGAATGATTAATTCAAAATCCCTTTCATTTCCAAAAGCATAAGTATAGACTTTTTTCCGTTGAGCAGAAAAGGTGAAGAGAGATTCTTGCCAGGTTTCTTTTATAAACTTATTCAGGTTTCCTTTGGGTGGAATCTTAAACCCGCAGGAGTGAAGGGGTGACGTGGTAGAATTCTTAGGGTCGATAAAATACAGCGGCCTATCAAAAATGAGAAAATCATAGCCTATCGAGGAGTAGTCCCCCAAGTATAACGCGCATCTAGATAGCAGTGGATAAATGGGAGGGAAGTCAACTAAAAAGAGCGCCGAGGGATGATTTTCATAGAGCGCCATCAAACGGTAGGCGCGCGCAGGATGATGTTCAGCGAGAAAGGGATGAGGCTTGATGATGAGGTTATATGAGGGTGACAATTCTTCGATGAGGCGTTCAGTTTCAGTAAAGAATGTCGTGGGATTTTCAGCATCGTTCCACGTTGGCGCATAAATCAAGATGGGTTTTTCATTCTTAAAGTGGCTAAATACTGTGTCTTGAGCTAGGGCGTCAAAAAATTGTCTGTATTTGAGATAATAAGAAAAGCGGTAGTTGCCCGTTTTCACGATATGCCTGATTTTATCGGCAGCGCTCGTTCGTTTTAATAGATCGTATAGGTGCTCCCCATAGACAAGGGAAATATCTTGTTCGATATGGTTTTTTATCGAATGGCCTTTATCGGAGTTACCGTGAGGGCAAAACACGAATCGCATTTCCTTTTGAAAAAGCAGCTTGAGAAAAGGTTTTAGCTGGGCTGCAAAAAATTTCCCCGTTTCGTAGATCACATCATAACTGTATGCCAAATGTTCGATGGTCAGTTCATCTAAGCCTTTGAGTTCGGGATTAAGATTAGGATAAAGAGCTTTGGCGAGTCTAAAGTTTTTTTCTTCAGTGACAATAAGAGGAATTTTGAGGAGAGAGCTTAAAACACCAAGATGATCGAGATGGGTATCGGGTCCGGAGAGTATCGCTGTGTGTCGCATACGCTCCTCAGAAGAAGTCGAGTTCTCGATCGGGAAAACACGTGTAAAGCTGCTGGACTTCTTCTTTGAGCTTGTCCAAGGGCTTGGGATGACCAAATGCATATTCATACACCGCTTTTCGAATCTCTGAGAAGCTGCGCAGCTCAAAAAGAAAATAGTCCTTAATGATTTTGTGGATATGGGTATAGTCCTCGGGATGGATTTCGATGCCACACCGAAAGAGATACAGACCCGCATCCGTATTTCGATCGCGCCCATTGGGATTCAGAAAGAACATCGGTTTGTTAAAATAGAGGAAGTCATAGCCGATCGACGACATATCTCCGATATAAGCATCCACACGGGCGAGCAAAGGATAAATGGGAGGAAACTCAGTGAGAAATAGAATGTTGCCTTTGTCTTCATGTTTTCTCATGAGCTCTTCAAGGGTGAACTCATCTTGGAGCAAAGAGTTAGGATGGATCTTAATGATCAGGTTGTTATCTGAGGGCAATGATTTAATGAGCGGTTCTATCGCATTAAAAAGGGAGGAAGATTTTTCGTAATCTTGCCATGTAGGAGCGTAAAGCAAGGTGTGTTCCGCTTCAGGGAGTTTTGTAAAAATCTCTTTCTCGGCACATTGATCGTAAAAGGCTTTATTTTCGAGATAAAACTGGAGGCGGAAGTTGCCGGTGGCGACCCATCCCTTCAGTTGATCAAAGACGTCTTTACGTTTGAAGAATTCGAACATCTGCTTCCCATAGAGCAAGACCGCTTCTTCTTTTTTTAGAGCTTCCATGTAAAAAATCGAATCCCCTTTGTCGGAGTTCCCGTGTGGACACCAAATCGCGCGGATCCTTTTTTGAAGGAGCTTTTGGGCAAAAAAGAAAATTTCGTCAAAAATGGCGCGAGGCATGGAGTAGAAAACAATATCGTAATGGGAGACTAGGTATTCCGCGATTGCCAGGTAATCGAAAAGGATGGGATGAAGACCGGGGTAATAGCGTTTGGCAAGGTCGAAAATCCGTTCCTCGGTGACGATGAGGGGAATGCCCATCATACTGCATAAAGGACCAAGATGGTCGAGATGATGCAGCTCAGGCCCATAAATCAATCCTGCTGCGCGAAAGTCATGAAGCATGAACGCCTCTTACCTCGATTTCTACAAAGTCGAGCTTATACCACTTACTTTACAATATTGATCGTTGTAACAGAAGCTTTTCTTTTAGCACGGTTTTCGGTGGCAAGTTGGTATTGGGGATAGCGAATGTAGTCTGCCGAAATAGACAATCTTTGGTTATGGGTGTGTTGCCGGTTGAGTCTTTCCGTTAGTGCCATGAGCTGGTCGCTCAAAGAAAGAATTTCTGTGCTAATCAGTTCGCCTGGAGGGAGGATTTCTTCGAGAGAAGGCTGCTTGTTTTTCAAGGCTATAATTTTTTCAATTTTCTCTGTAGTCATTCTGCGATGCAAACGTAAAGAGCTTAAGGATTCAAGCATCGGATGGCGCATCTGCAAGATTTGATTTAAGCTTCCTGCATCGTGTAAAATCAAGGAAACTTCTTCTTGATGCAAGTTAGAAAGCAGCTCTCGCGTCAGGTTAATTTCCTTTTGCAGGTTGTCGCGAAGCGTGCAATGCAATGTTTGCCAATCTTCGTTATTCACCAGACTTTGATGATCCATATGCCTCTCCATTGTCCTCGCCTTTTTACATTTTGGGCCCGCTTGCCTCGTCTATTTGCGCTTGAACAAGGCCGCGTTGTCGGTGCTATATAAGAGATGCAATGAGCGTGCCAAAGTAAAGGACATTGCAAGGAAAGATCGGGAGCTTAATACTAGTGGGCAAAAATTGCCGGCCATAAAGAGAAAATCGTGAAAAAAGTTCCTTTTGAAGCAGAAGTACTGAAACAATGGTTCCTTAATGAAGCTCGGGATCTCCCCTGGCGCAACAATTCTACGCCTTATGCTGTGTGGATTTCAGAGATCATGCTCCAACAAACTCAGGTCTCGGTCGTCAGAGATTACTTTCTTCGTTGGATGAGTCGCTTTCCCTCAATTTCAGACCTTGCTGCAGCCCCTCTAGACGATGTCATTAAAGCATGGGAGGGATTGGGGTACTATTCAAGAGCGCGAAATATCCACGCGTCTGCGCGGTACATTGTTGAGAATCACGCTGGCATTTTTCCATCGACTAGAGAGCAGCTCATCGGGCTGAAAGGATTGGGGCCATATACGATCGGAGCGATCTTGAGTTTTGCATTCAAGCAGAAAGTCGCTGCTGTAGACGGAAACGTAATTCGTGTGTTGACGCGTTACTACGGCATTGCAGAAGATGTTCAGAAATCCGCTACCCTTAAAAAAATTTGGTCGATCGCTGAAGAAATCCTGCCTGAAGAGGAACCTTGGCTTGTTGTTGAAGGCCTCATTGAGCTTGGCGCCATCGTATGTAAGCGCGAGGCACAATGCTGGGCTTGTCCTCTTATCTCGGGATGTTCCGCTTATCGAGAAGGAACGCAGTCAGAACTTCCTAAAAAAGGTAAAAAGATAGAAGTAACCACTCTTTTTCGCGAAGTGTTCGTCATTACGCATAGAAATAGCTTTTTGGTGAAAAAAGGAATAGAGGGAAAGGTGATGGCAGGGCTTTATGAATTTCCCTACATTGAAAAAGGAGCGGATTCAGCATTCCCTTTTTCCTTTAGAGCAGAAAAAGTGGCTACACTGGAAGAGGTAGGTCATAGTTTTACGCGGTTTCGGGTTCGCCTATTCCCTACTCGATGGGAAGCAGAACAAAAAGCAGATCTTGAAGGCTGCACATGGATTGATCGCAATGAATTGCATCATTATCCCTTTTCCTCCGGGCACAAAAAAATACTCTTACAGATTATCCCTGTTGGAGTTATTGATTAGGTTGCTTTTAAAAACTGGATCGGAAAAAAATGGAGCGACAAGTGTTGAGGTGCGCTGATGCGATTATTGCATACGGAAAGTTCTCGCGGCTGGGGAGGTCAAGAAATCCGCATTTTGAGTGAAGCGGAAGGAATGCGAAAGCGTGGACATGAGGTGATTCTCGCTGTAAATTCAGGAGGGGGGCTGATCTCGCGGGCGCGAGATGCAGGATTCATTGTCTATGAACTTGCTTTTAGACGGTCTTGTGCACTTAAAACCATCTACGAACTTGTTCAAATTTGCAAACGGCATCGTATCGATGCGATTAATACCCATTCCTCGCTCGATGCTTGGCTAGGAGGGATTGCTGCGCGCATTGCCAAAAAAAAGGTGATCCGGACGCGCCATTTGTCGACGATGATCCGTAAAGGACTCAATAGCCGTTTACTGTATAAAAGTTTGGCTGATTTTGTTGTGACGACATCCTCGCCGATTTTACGGACAATCGAAAAGCAGGCTAAACTCTCTCCCTCGCGCCTTCAATGCATTCCTACTGGTATCGATCCCCACGTTCTTAAAGCAGATCTCATGAAAGCGGCGGAGTTTCGCGCTTCTCTCGGCGTTGGCCCAAGCGATGTTCTCATCGGAACAGTTTGTTTTGTCCGCTCCTGGAAAGGGATTAATGATCTGCTACAGGCAGCGGTACTTCTCAAAGAGCGCAAGGAAATCAAGTGGGTGATTGTAGGAGGAGGCCATGTCAATGATTACAAAGCAAAGATACCCGAACTGGGGCTAGAAAGGATCGTCACCTTTACGGGGCATATTGAGATGCCATACTCGGCGATGCGTGCCATAGATATTTTTGCACTGCTTAGCACCGCTCATGAAGGGATATCGCAAGCTAGCTTGCAGGCCGCCTTCCTTGAACGACCTTTGATTACTACAACCGTAGGGGGACTTCCTGAAGTTTGCCTCAATGGGGAAACGGGTTTGTTAGTTTCTCCTTTTTCTCCCGCTGAGGTTGCAAAGGCTGTCGTAAAATTAGTTGACAATCCTATGTTAAGACAGCAATTTGGAATGCGAGGTAAGCAACTCGTTGAGGAGAAGTTCACGCTTACGCATATGCTCGACGAAATGGAAAAAGTTTATGAGGCAATTTCAAAAGAGGTCTAAGAACCCGAAAATCGACTGAAACTTTTTATTCGGATAGGTTCAACATTGGAAAAATCTCATGAGCGCTGCGTACTCCAGGTCGATCAGATGCATTGTGCTTCTTGTGTTCAAAAAATTGAGAAGAGTCTTTCAAAGATTGATGGGGTGATTAAATCCTCGGTAAACTTTGGCAGTGGCAAGGCTCTGATCGATTACGACAAGAGGAAAACAAGCGAACGCGCCATTATTCATGCCATTTCTGAAGCAGGTTACTCGGCGCACCGCATGGATTCCTCCCACTCACACGGCTCAAGTTCGGCTCTCGCCTTGCAGACGTTAGTGTCACTCGCGCTGAGCATTCCGCTGGCTTTTCACATGCTCGGAGCCGCTTTGCCTATTTGGCTGCAAATCACTCTTGCAACAGCTGTGCAATTCGGATGTGGCTTCTCCTTTTATGTAGGAACATGGCGAGGATTAAAAACATTTTCTGCAAACATGGACACGCTTGTCTCTCTTGGAACGACTGCAGCTTATGGGTACAGCCTGTTTTCAGTTTTTTTTTCACCAACGGTTCATCTTTATTTTGAAACAAGCGCTTTTTTAATCTCTTTTATTTTGCTCGGCAAATTTCTTGAAGCCAAGGCGAAAGGTCGCGCTAACGAAGGTATGCGATCGCTGATGCAGCTACAGCCGAAAAAAGCTCGAGTCATGATCAATGGAGAAGTGAAGGAGGTTTCTGCGGAAAGCGTTAAACGCGGGGATTTTTTCTTGATTCGACCGGGAGAAAAAATTCCTTTCGACGGTGTCGTAGAAGAGGGTGCTTCCTCTGTCGATGAATCGATGTTAACGGGAGAAAGCTTACCTGTTGAAAAAAAAATCGGTAGCAAAGTTTTTGCTGGCACGGTCAATCAGCAAGGTGCACTAAGAGCGAAGGCAGTTGAAATAGGCGACACAACAGCGCTTGGAGTGATTATGCGCATTGTTGAGCAGGCACAAGCGACGAAGGCTCCCATTCAACGCGTTGCAGATCGGGTAACGGGGATTTTTGTCCCTGTTGTTTTGCTGATCGCTTTGTTGACGCTGGGGATTTGGTCGTTTGCAGGGGAGCCGTCGCGGGGACTTATCAACGCGATTGCCGTTCTGGTAATCGCTTGCCCTTGCGCCCTTGGACTTGCAACACCCATTGTGATCATGGTTGCCACTGGGCTGGGTGCAAAAGTAGGCATCCTGATTAAGGACGCCGAAGTTTTGGAGCGCGCCCAAAAAATTAAAACACTTCTCATTGATAAAACGGGAACTGTGACAGAAGGAAAACTCGAAGTCAAACAGGTCATATGGAGTAAGCGACAATCCGACCCCCATTTTTTATCCGTCGCTTTTGGACTCGCCTCTTTATCTGACCACCCCGTCGCAAAAGCCGTGGCAAACCATCTCGACAAACAAAAAATTTTTTCCGAAAAAATTTCAGGATTTCTATCCTCAGCTGGAAAAGGAGTGGAAGGAAAGGCTTTGGGTAAGACGTATTATTTGGGATCGCCGGCATATCTCAAAGAGATGGGAGTTGACATTTCTGAGTTTGAAAGTGAATGGCAGCAAAGACCTGAGCGCATTGTAGGGCTTGCCAGTAAATGGGAATGTCTCGGCTTTTTTATTCTAGAAGATCGGTTGAAGCCCAGTGTGAAATCTGTCGTTGAGCATCTCCATCGCTTAGGGATTTCCGTTTTTTTATTGACAGGAGATCGAAAGGAGGTAGCAGAAAGGGTCGCTGCAGAAATCGGTGCAGATGGGTTTAAAGCGGAGTTCCTGCCTGAGCACAAAGCAGAGCAAGTTCGTCTTTTGAAGAAAAAAGGTGAAGTCACCGCTATGGTCGGTGACGGGATCAACGACTCTCCTGCGCTCGCGGAAGCAGATATCGGGTTTGCCATTGGAGCGGGAACTGATGTGGCGATGGAATCCGCTTCTGTCGTCTTGGTGAAATCGGATCTTGCAGACATTGAAAAAACTGTCCTTTTGGCAAAAGCGACTCTGCGAAAAATTCATCAAAATCTTTTTTTTGCGTTTGGCTATAACTGTCTTCTTATCCCGATCGCCGCTTTGGGTTTTCTCAATCCCCTCATTGCCGGGATCGCAATGGCCCTGAGCTCCATTTCTGTTGTCTGCAATTCTCTGTTTTTGTCCCTTCCCCTTAATTCTTCTCAAACTTATTATAATCATAACTCGTAAGGAGAGGTTTTTGTGGACAATCAACCCAAAGGATGTCTTCCTATAGGAAGAGCTGCGTTTGCCAAAGCTTTTTGCTCAGATTGGATTTCTGAACACAGTAAAAAAATTCTTAGCTCTTTTGTGGTGTTGATCGGCCTCTCTTTTTGCCTTTCCCAAATTATCGGAAAGTTTTCCACGCGTGGGAAATCGGATTACCTCGAGGCTCAAAATGCTTTCAGGGCATGGGTGTCCAGTGAAACACTTAATCCAAAAATCCCTGTTGCCCTTTCTAAACCTTTAAGCCGACACCCTGAACTCAAGACAAAGTTTGGAGCACATATTGCGCAGCGACTGCTAGCTTTTGGAGAGGCAAAGCATTCTGAACAATACGCTGCCGCATCCCTTAAGAGATCCCATGATCTTAAAACACCCTACTACGACCGCTTCTCGCAGAATAGTTTAGCGATTGTTCAAGGGAAGTATCCTGAAGCGTTAGAAGAAGCCAAGCGTCTCAAATCCGATTTAGAACAGGATGATGCATTTTGGGATAGTCGGGATAAGTTTATCCGTTCGGGTGTGATTCTTTACGCCTATAATCTCGTGAGGATCGCCTCCTTAGAAAAAGAACTTGGATCCAAAGAAGGCGAACTTGTTGCATGGGATGATCTGATCAGGAATTCGGGATGGAAGGAGCCTCCCCATAACCAAAAGATGTACGATCCTGAGGCTTATGCACACTTAGCTCAAAATTTTACTCAAGGCGATGTTTCTCTGCTCGATTACATCGAGCAGAGAAGAAAGGAATTAACTCAATAATCACTCTCTAGGATGGGAATGCTCATTCGCGAAGCGATGTAAGTCCTTGCCTCCGTGCAGTCCTAAAAGAAGAAAGTAGAGAGGCGGCAGAAAAATCGCCAGAACTAGGAAAACGATACCCAATACCAATTGGGTGGTTTGTTCTTGTCTAAAAACAAATCTGAAGGTCGCAATGGAAAAGTTAGCCACTTTTCCGGGGAAAAGAATTCCAATGACAGCTCCAATTGTAGCTGTAATCACAGACCAACCCGCCCCCCATATGACAAAAGCGAACAAACAGGCGAGTATGAAAGCGAGGCAGAAAAATACTTCAAAGCGATGTTTTTTTGTAAATTCCTCGATTTCTCTTATAGAAACTCCTTCTTTTGGCTTATTCTTGTCCATATACCCTCAAATTATTCTCATTCGACTTAATTAAGATTAAAGAATTAAATTATTTTTTTATCAACTCAATTCGCGTGAAAGCAGTCATAGACGCTGTCATCCTCTTGAATTCACTCTTTAGTTTATTTTTGGAATGGATTAAACTGCTCCTTCTCTGCTGGGACATTTTCTAAGGAGCAAGTGAGTGCTGATTCTACCCCCGACAAAATTGCGTATCGATAAATGGTTGAATCAAAGCTCTAAATGCGCTGCCTGCGTCCTTGCTTGCAGTATAGTAGGATTGTTTCTCGTTTTTTTTTTCTATTCTTCGGAAAAAATCCGCTTTACTATGGAGAAAGTAGGATCACAAGCAAAAAGAACAAAAACGCACTTCCCTTATGAGTCGATCGGGGGAGGCGGACTCGCTCTTCATTCGCGCCATGCCCTTGGATGGGTTTCTCGTCTAGCCAACGAGCTGGCTTTAATTGCTTACAATAGCCGCCCAGATGTAGAAGCACCTGATGCCAAGATTCTTATCTCTCTTAAACATGGCAAAGAACAGCTTACACTTTCCAATGGACGTCGTCTCTATTTGAAGGAGAGCGAGCGGGGCAGAGGACTTCTTTCCTCAGATGATCAAACAGGGTTGTGGGTGAAGCCTATTTTGCTCGAAAATGGCGCTATACTTGTCGAAGCTGGGCGAAGGTTGGGCGAAGGCGAGGAAAACGGACAATTTATCGTGGCGTCTCAAGGTGGAGTTCCTTCATGTTATAACTCTAACCATCAACCCTTTGCTGTAGAGCTCAAAACGGCTCGGTGCTTTTCTCAAGATCTTTTAATTCAAAAATATGGTGGCCGAGAGTACTCTTCATTGAAAGATAAACGTGCTCTTTATCTTTCAAAAGGTACAACTGCCTATGCTTGTTTCGTTTCCGCGGGTGATTATCTAATGTACGATCAAGGAGAATGGTGCGTTTCTTCTTATGAGAGCTTAAAAAGCGAGCGGCCCATTGCCTACGTAAAAGCCATGTCTTCAAGAGCAATCGAAGTAGAGGCGTGGGATGAAACGGGTTTTTATCCTCTGCATTTTAAGGTGGAGGTCGAAAGCATCGGTCGGCTACAGCAGAATCCCGAGGTGATGCCGACTAGAATACGTCTTCGCAATAGCAGTCAAGTAAGCTGTGCCCTAGGAAAACGCCGTGTCATTTTGAGAGAAGGAGATTGGTTATTAAAAACTTCTACAGGTTGGAGAAATTTGAGAAGATCAGACGAGATCGAACTCTATTTAAACCACCGGGTAAAAGGAGAATTGTTTATTTTTGATGCGATTGAGAAGGAGCAGGGACAATTAGTGGTAAAAGGGCATTTGTTTGATGAAACGCGAACTCAGGTACTTTCCGTGACTTTGCCCATTGATGTCGAAAAACAGCCGGGAAAAACATCTCGAAGAAGAAAGCCTATGCAAACCGCTAAGGGGAGGGCCGGATGAAAAAGTTTGTTCTATTATCTGCGCTATTTTGCACAACTGGAGGAATGACTTTTTCTCAAACGATTGCAGAAAAAATGGCAAGCGGCTCTAAAAATTCAGAAGAGAGCTTTGATGTCATGTTGACGGATGTGAATCAGCAGCTTATCTCCATGAAAGACGAGTTGAAAGAGTGCTACCGAAGAGCAAGGATGCTTCATCACGAAGGTGCAGGGGAGACCGACTTCCATGAGCTTTTAACACATGTCAATGAAATCAGGTCGCGCATCTACACACTCGAAAACCGATGGCGTGATTCGGCGGTTAATGAATCCAAAAAAGATGAAGAGGGGTACGCCCTTTGGGACCAAGAGGAGACGACGCTTGCTCAACTTGTCATGGAATATGGCGCGATGGACTATCTTTTCATCGTTCCACCTGAGATGTCTTCACTAAAGCTGAATATGCATTCGAATATTCCTATTCCAAGAGAGCAGTGGAGCGAAATGCTTGAGATCATTCTTGCGCATAATGGAATAGGAGTAAAAAAAGTGAATACCTATGTAAGGCAGCTTTACATCTTAAAGCAGGATCCTTCAGCTATCCAGGCGATTGCTTCTTCTCCGCAACAACTTCAGTGGGTTCCCGATCGTACGCGGATGTTTTATGTGTTTACTCCTCCCGTCGAACAGGTCAAAAGTTCATTCCAATTCTTTGAGAGGTTTGCAGATGCCAAACAAACCTTCCTTTACCAGATCGGGCCGAAGATCGCAATCGTCGCTTCTAAGGAGGAAGTGCTAAAACTCATCGACCTTTATAATACCGTTTGGGATAACTCTCGAGGAAAAGTCTCCAAAGTGGTCCCTGTCAGTAAAATGGCAGTAAGAGAGATGGAGAAGATTCTCCAATCCTTTTTTAGCGAGGCAATGGAAAAAGGGCGCCCCCCCTTTGGAAAACCAGAACAAGAAGGCTTAAACATTTTTTCCCTTAATCAAGGTAATGCATTAATTTTGCTCGGACAAGAAGACGTTGTTGACCGCGCTGAAAAAATCATCAAAGAAACGGAAGAGCAGCTGCAAGACCCTGCAGAGATGACAGTCTATCTTTATCAATGCAAGCATAGCAATCCAGAGGACCTCTCCAAGGTTCTTGAAAAGGTTTACAACTCTCTCCTCGTTTCTTCGACGGAAGCGAACAAGGAAATGGAGTTTAACTTCAACTCGCAAGGTCCCCAATTCAAGACCCCCCCCGATGGCTATCCACCTACGGCGCCCCTCGTCGTTGCTCCACCGCCGCTCAAATCAGGAAGTAATGCATCTCTCGAAGTAGAACAGGGAACTGACCACTTTATTGCGGACCCAAAAACGGGGAATCTTTTAATGGTCGTTCGCAGAGATGCTCTGGTGAAAATTAAAGACCTTTTGCGCAAGCTCGATGTACCTAAAAAAATGGTACAAATCGAGGTGATGCTCTTTGAAAAGAGGATCAAAAACGAGAATAGCTACGGGATGAATATGCTCAAGCTAGGTTCTAAGAAAAACGGAATCCGCTACACTTCAGACCTCGCTCCTAAAGGACCGGGCGTTCTGCAATACATCTTGCGCGGCCATAAGTCCAAGCATTTTCCAGCTTACGATTTGGCCTTGAGTTTTTTGATGACACAGGAAGATATCCAGCTCAATGCAGCTCCCTCCGTGGTCACTGTCAACCAGACACCAGCCACCATTTCGATTGTGGAAGAAATTTCTATTAATAATGGCGCAGCGCCCGTCGACACGAATAAAGGCATCGCTTTTGAAAAATCCTTCTCGCGCGCGCAGTTTGGTATCACAATGATTTTGACGCCTACGATTCATGTCGCTGACAGCGAAGAGATGAGTCCTGACGGGAAAGGATTTGTCACTCTGCAGACCAACATCACTTTCGATACGCCTCAGCACAACCATAATGACGATAGACCTCTTGTTCACAGACGACATATTGAGAATGAAGTAAGGGTTCTCGATGGGCAAACGATCATTTTAGGCGGCCTGCGTCGCAAGTCCACGATCGATAACGAAGAAAAGGTTCCCTTTTTAGGAGACATTCCCGGCATTGGCAAACTCTTCGGCTCTATGAAGCTGGTCGATCACAATACAGAAATGTACATTTTTATCACGCCGAGCCTTGTTCTTGACCCGGAAGAAGATTTGATACGTATTAGAAACGAAGAGCTGATGAAACGGCCGGGCGATATCCCTGAGTATCTTCAACGTCTGGTCGAAGCGAGAGATAAAGAACGGAAAAGGTATTTCAGAAATAGTTTTAAAGCGTTGTTTGGTAATAGCAATGTCTAGTGAATCTGAGCAAAAGACAAGCTTAAAGGGACTCATTGAAAATCTTCTTGCAGCAGTTAAGAAGAATCCGAAATCCTTGACGCTAGAAAGCGGTTCTTTGCTTAAATCCCAAACACACCAATCTTTTGGAGATTCAGAAGATATTGCCCACCATTTTGGCCTTCCTTTCTACGCCGACCTCTCTGAATTCCCTTTCGTCAAAGAAAAGACTACCCTCCTTCCTTACGGCTTTGCAAAAAGCAAACTTCTTCTTCCTTTGGAAGAGCAAGACGAAGCTTTGCTTGTCGCCATGACTCATCCCTTCGATCTTGAGTTGATTGAAGAGGTGCGTTGTTTGACGCAACGCCACATTCGCGTCGTCATCGCCGGGAAAGCTGCGCTCGAAGAGGCGATTGAGCTCTGCTACCATCAAAAAGAAAATGCCGCTTCGGAGTATATCGCCAGCCTTCAAAATGAATCTCATGGAATTCAATCGGATGAAGAAGAAGGTTATGACCTTCTGGAAAAGAGTGCTGAATCGCCTGTGATCCGTATGCTTAATGTCATGCTGACGGAAGCGATTCAGCAAGGGGCTTCTGACATTCATTTTGAGCCGCTGGAAAATGGACTCGGTGTGCGTTACCGGATCGATGGCGTTCTCCAGCAACGGCATGCGCCACCCAAAGAATTTCAATCTCAGCTCGTCACACGCATTAAAGTCTTAGCGCGACTCGACATTGCGGAACACAGGCTTCCTCAGGATGGTAGAATTAAGCTAAACATGGGTGGTCGCCAAATCGATTTCCGCGTCAGCACTGTCCCCGTCGTTTTTGGAGAGCGGATTGTATTGAGGATCCTCGATAAGGGAAATGTTCTCGTCGGATTGGATAATATCGGCATGCCTGAAGATATGCTACTTTCTTTTCTCAAGTTGATCCGTCTGAGTGAAGGCATTGTTTTGGTAACAGGTCCAACGGGAAGTGGGAAAACAACTACGCTTTACAGCGCGCTTTCCGAAGTCAATAGCTCGGAAATGAATATCATGACGATCGAAGATCCCCCCGAATACAAGCTGCAAGGAATGGCTCAAATTGGAGTAAACCCTAAAATTCATTTGACCTTTGCGACCGGTTTACGCCACATTTTGCGCCAAGATCCGGATATCATCATGATCGGGGAGATCCGCGATAAAGAAACAGCGGAGATCGCCATTCAGGCATCGCTGACCGGACACCTCGTCTTTAGTACGCTGCATACAAACGACGCTCCATCTGCTCTTACGCGTCTTGTCGATATGGGAGTCGAGCCCTATCTTCTCACTTCCTCCGTTGTTGGCATCTTGGCGCAGCGCCTGGTGCGGATGATCTGTCCTTTATGTCGCGTTAATTATATTCCCGCTGATCAGGAACTGAAAGAACTCGGGATCAAGAGAAGCTGCCTTCTCGATGGTCAACTCTCCAGAGGTCAAGGTTGCGCACATTGTTTTGGTTCTGGCTTCAAAGGCAGACATGGGATCTACGAATTGCTTCCCGTCACGTCGACGATCAAGCGGCAGCTTCTACAAAGTCCTGATGCATTGGAGCTGCAAAAAGTGGCAACTGCGAGCGGGATGGCCAATTTAAGGCAGGCAGGTGCTCTCCTTGCGATTCAGGGAGTAACATCGACGAGCGAAGTCTTGCGTGTGACACGGGGATGTGAAGAATTGTAACCTTTGGCTTTGAGATTAAAGTCTATGCCTCTTTTTAGATATTTTGCAGTCAGCTCTGAAGGGAAAGCGGTCAAAGGAGTCATCGACGCAGATTCCCTCGATGCCGCTAAAGAAAGATTGCGCAAACAGCAGGTGTTGGTTACAAACTTGAGCGCTCTTCAGAGTAAACAGGACCAGCTTGCTCTACCACCCTCAACGCTCCTCTCTTTCACGCGCGAGCTAGCCCAGCTTCTCAAAGCAGGGCTTCCTCTTTATGAAAGTCTTTTAACGATTGAAGAAAAGCACCGCCGCCATAAAGTCCATCCTCTTTATCTCGACTTGTGCGATCATTTGAAAGAGGGATCTTCGTTGTCACAAGCGTTGAAACGTTATCCTTCGACATTTGATCGAATCTATCTCTCCATGGTGCAAGTCGCAGAGCAAAGTGGCAACCTGCCTGTAATTTTCGAACAATTGGCTCAACTCATCACGCGCCAGCAGAAGTTGAAAAAGCAGCTAACCTCAGCGCTTGCCTATCCCTCTTTCCTAGCTTTATTCTGTTTTTGCATCCTATGTGGGCTCATGTTTTTTGTCGTTCCTTCGATGGCAGAGCTTTTTGAAGGAAGATCTCTCCATCCCATTACTACGATTGTTCTTGGAATAAGCAATTGGATGAATGCCCATCTCATTTTTTTAACGACAACATTGTTGACTCTCATTTGTGGAGTTGTGATTTGCGTAAGAAGCCGCCAGGGCAAAACGCTTCTCTATGAGCTCTCTCTTAAGCTTCCTCTTGTCAAAACCCTACTCCTCCACTCTGCCCTTGTGCGTTTTTGCAGATCTCTCGCTATGCTTCTCGCAGGAGGAGTTCCTTTGCTCGAAGCGCTATCTTTAGCACGGAATGTCGTCAAAAGTCCTCTTATCGAGGCATCTATTCTCCAGGCAGAGCAGCGAGTCGGCCAGGGAGAGCGGCTCAGTGCTGCTTTTAAGGGCGCTCGATTGATTCCCCCCCTCGTTTTGCGCATGCTTGCTCTATCGGAAGAGACGGGAAAAATGGGAGATGCTTTCTTCAGCCTTGCAGAAATTTATGACGAAGAGATGGAAAAGCATTTAGAACAGCTCTCTACCTTTTTACAGCCCGCTTTATTAATCACATTAGGAGCCGTTGTCGGTCTCGTGGTTCTATCCATTTTGCTTCCACTTACCGACGTCAGTTCTTTTGTATCCAACTAGAGAGGCAATTGCAAAACTCAAGCGAGTGAAAAATCACCCTTTTAGCACTTCCCGCCACGGCGGCGACTCGCCTACTCATTCGAGTATGTTCTGGCCGCCGCCGTGCGGACTGGCAAGCAGAGCTTGCCAGTCCTGAAGAGAAGCCGCCAAAATCATCGATTTTTCTCATCGCTGGAGTTCTGCAACTGCCTCTAAAAAAAGGAGACCCTTATGGCAACAAAAAAGAAAAAAAGATCTCTCACCCTTCTTGAGATCATGATCGTTATCGTTTTAATCGGACTGATTGGAAGTGTTATCGGCGTTAACATGAAAGGCAGCCTCGATGAGGGAAAAGCATTTAAAAGCAGACAAGCGTGCGAACAAATCAAGGATATTTTAATGCTCGCCGTTGCCCAAGGTGCCTCTCTTGAGGAGGTGATTAAAGATCCGCAAAGATATCTCGAGCTCTCAGGCCTTGTAAAAGATGCGGAAAAGTTTTCCCAAGATGGTTGGAACAAACCTTTTGATATAAAAACAGGCTCTGATGGAGAGATTGAAGTGACTTCGGAAAACCTAAAAGCATATGAAAAAAAAAGAAACGCTAAGTTAAAGTCCAAATAAGCTCTGATGGCAAAAAGACGCACTTTTACCCTACTAGAGATCATGATCGCTCTTGTTATTCTGGGTATCATCGGGTCGATGACTGCTGTTCAGGTGAAAAAAATGGTGGATGTACATCGCTTTGAATCAGAAGTGGCCTCCCTTTATATTTCTCTTCAGGAGGCCCAGATTCTTTCTGCGACCTATCAAACTGACCTGGCGCTGGATTTTCGGAAGGTGGGAGGAAGACTCACTTATCAGATCTCTAGCGATGAACCTTTTCCCAAGACGATTTCTCTCTTAAAAGCGACAGAGCTTTCTCGCGTGGAGGAATGCAAATTCAACGATGCGCGTTCTTCGCAACTGCATTTCGATATCTACTCCGGAGGAAGGATAGAACCTCGGGGAACGTTGGCTTTTTATCAAGGAGAAAAGGCTTTGTGGATCGATTTACAACGCGGATGTTTAATCAAGTTTTCCCATAAAAAACCAAATTCTGTAAAACAGGAAATTATTATGAGGAGTTAGAAGATGAAACTGACAAGCCCTGCATTTATTGAAGGAGGAAAGATTCCTTCTAAATTTTCTTGCCAAGGAGAAAATGTCAACCCGGAGTTACTTTTTAAAGATGTCCCTTCTCGCACAAAAGCCCTTGTCTTAATCGTGGATGATCCCGATGTCCCCGAGTTTGTGCGTAAAGACAGAATGTACGATCACTGGGTCATTTATAACATTCCTCCAACGACTATGCATATCCCCGAAAATTCTCCGCCGCTAGGTATACAAGGTAGGAACACAAGCGGCGATCTTGGCTATACCGGTCCCTGCCCCCCCGATCGAGAACACCGCTACTTTTTTAAACTGTATGCGTTGGACGCAATGCTTTCCCTTGCTGAAGGGGCATCGAAAGCCGAAGTTGAAAAAGCCATGCAAGGACACATCATTGCCGAAGCCCAACTCATAGGTCGCTATGAAAAGCATCCTGTCTAGTTCTCTGCAAAAGTCTTGGTGATTTCGAGCGTGAAAGCTCGCTCAATCGACGATTTAAGCGAATCACTAAGAGATTATAAAAAATTATATAATGTCCTATGCCTTGGTATTCTATCAATCTCTATTGACAAATAAATAATTTAATCCTTAAGGTGAAGATAAGTGTTAATCTAATCTTTGGAGGTATTAGATGCAAACTGCAATGGGTATTGCTAGTGTTTTTGGCCCGTTCTTGTTGATTCTTGGTATTTGGATGTTATTTTATCATGCAAACATGATGAAAGTGATTACATCTATTAAGAATACTCCCGGAGTCATGTACTTGATGGGGGTTATTAATTTATTGATCGGTCTTTCTGTATTAAGTAGCTTTAACGTATGGGTATGGGGACCTACACTTTTAGTCACAATATTCGGTTGGGTCGTCTTAATTCGCGGTCTTTTGGCGTTCTTTATGCCTCAGTGCTTAGTCACAAAACCAGTAACTGATCATGGATACCTTAGAGTAAAAGGTGTCATTGTTCTCATTTGGGGCTTCTGCATGTGCTGGTTCGCGTTCTGGATGATGTAAATCAATTCTGCTCAAGGCCTAAGATTTCTTTCTTGGGCCTATTTCTTCTTACAACGGGGAATTTCCTCGGTCCTTTCCTTTTTTGCCCGGGACGCAAATCGAATTCTCATGAAAATTTAAATTTCGAATTGTTGTTGGTAGTTTTTTCAGATCACTTGAGGGATAAGAGAATCTAAAGTATGCTTGGCATAAAACCTTTTTTCGAGGAATTTTATGCGCTTAAAATCCCTATTAGCCATCGCATTGTCCATTGGATTGACGTTAGGCTGGGCAGTTCCAGAGCCGGTGAAGCCCGTAGCTCCAGGTCTTAAACAGCGTCAGCCCCATTGGCGTCCGAAGATTATTGAAACCTATCCTGAGGGCCAACCGCAAAGAGTGCTTTTCTACGAACAAATTGGAAATGCCAATGAAGCCCCTGTGAAACAAATTCTTTTTTACCAAAATGGCCAGATCATGACCGAGATGGATTTGACCGTTGTTGAAGAGGATTGCCCTGCGGCAAAAGAATGGAAGTCCAATATCGTACCGCATGGATTAACTCTCTCTTACTTTCAGAGCGGACAAGTGGAAAAGGCGGCATTTTACGATAGGGGCTTGCCCCACGGCGAAATGAAAATGTTTTACGCCGATGGCAAGCTGCATGGCGAGTGCATTTTCAAGCAGGGCGAGCGCCACGGGCCGATGATTACCTATTATGAAGATGGAACAAAATCTGAGGAGGTTGTCTTTGAAGACGGCAAAATCATCGGAGAGCAGATCAAATACCATCCCAAAGGCAATCGTGCGGCACTCATTCCTTATGAAAATGGGCTTCCTCACGGACCAGCGATGGCATGGTATGAAGGGGGAGCTTTAAAAGCGAATCTTCGTTATCAAAATGGAGTACTTCACTCCGATGGAAAAAACTCTGCCCTTGTTGTCTATGCGGAAGATCGCTCTATCCAGGAAGTTCAGGATTTCAATCAAGGTCAGCCCATCGGGACCCATTTGAGATATCACGCGAACGGGAAAGAGGCCTATAAAGTGCATTACAAGAATGGGAAAAAGCATGGAAAGGAGCAGCTTTTCAGTGCCGAAGGAAAATTGATCGGGGAAGGAGAGTTTAAAGAAGGGATTGCTTTGGGCAAGCACTGGCGCAATGCAGAAAATGGAACGGCTGTCTACCTCGCTAATTTTGATAAAGATGGCAAACTTGTGGCTCCTGTCCAAGAGTTCACCGATTCCGGTGTCAAAGTTGCAGAATACAGCTTTATCGATGATAAACGTCACGGACTCTTCAAGCAATGGTATGAGGATGGAACTCCCCACATCGAATTTAATTATAGCTTAGGACAATTCGAAGGCGAACAGAAAGAGTACCATACAAACGGCCAAATTAAGGTAAAAGCTTTCTATCACAATAACGTCAAGCATGGCCTATTCGAAGAGTGGTATGAAAATGGACAAATGGCTGTTAGCTTCGAGATGGCAAATGGTATCAAAGAAGGCAAGTGCAACGAATGGTACGAGAATGGCCATCCAAAGTGCGAAGAGTTTTACGTGAACGGAAATCTCGACAAAACGCGTAAAGAATGGCATTCGAACGGAACTCTGCACTATATCGGAGATTTTGCGCTTGGAAAGAAACAAGGTATCCACAAAGAGTTCAACGATTCCAATGAACTTGTCGGAGAAGTGCGCTACGAAAGCGACCTGCCTGTTGGAACGGGAAAACTGTGGTATGGAAAAGGCAAGCCTAAAGAAGTTGTCCAGTTTGAAAATGGAAAAAGGCATGGAAAAAGTGAAGAGTACTATGCCAACGGCCAAATGAAAGTGGTGGCTAACTATAAAGAAGGCAATCTCGATGGAGAGGTAAAATCCTGGTTTGAAGATGGTTCTCTGTGCTCTGCAAAAACCTTTCGCAATGGTTTACCCATTGGTGAGCACAAAGAGTATTTTTCGAAAGAAGATTTACAAAAAGAATCTGGAGATAGCGCTGCGTCTAAAAAGCAACCTCTTCAGCTCTCTCGGCTTTTTGTATTTAATGATCAAGGAGAAATGCATGGAGAGCAGAAAACTTTTTTCCCTTCAGGTGTGATTCAGACATCCATTTTCTACAACGCAGGTGAGCTCCATGGAGTGAAGGCAATGTGGGATCAAGATGGCACATTGCTCGAGGAAGCAGTCTACGTTCAGGGAAAGCTCAATGGACGATTCTTTGAAAAAGCGCGCGACGGTAAAGAGGTCATCTACCACTATAAGGACAATCTTCGAGAAGGCATTCATGAAGTGTATTATCCTTCCCATGAGTACTTTGGCAAAGTGAAAGCTCTTGAGGTCAACTTTGTCAATGACCTCGCCGAAGGTGAGGCCGTTGAGTATAACGAATCGGGAGCCAAGATTGCAGTAACACCTTATGTCAAAGGAGCTAAGGAAGGAACTGCGCATGTGTTCGGTCCTAAAGGACAGCTCCTGATGGAGATCGCATTCCGTGCGGATAAAAAACACGGTCCGTCCATCCAGTATTTTCCCAACGGAAAAGTTTTTGTCGAAGGCCACTTTGTCGAGGACCAGAAAGAGGGAGATGAAAAGACGTATTTTGAAAGCGGCAAAATCGCCAAAAATATTCCTTATAAAAATGGAAAAATCCATGGCCTTTATAAGGAGTGGAATGACCAAGGAATCCTCACCTTTGAAGGGGAATATAAAGAAGGCAAGCGACACGGCAAGTTCAATAAATACTATGAGAATGGCAAACCCTATTTACTGCAAAGCTTCTTGGATGACCAATTACATGGCGTAAAAAAGAGCTATGATAAAAGTGGCGCGCTGACAGAATCTAAGTTTGATAAAGGTAAAAAGCTCTCCTGAGAATTTTTGTGTTCCGAGGAGCAATCCTCGGAACACATGCTTTTACTTCAGGAAGCGCGGGTGTTTATCCAGGCTTAAGGGACCAGAACCAAAGTGGCTAATCATAACAGCAGCTCCTAAAAGCGCTATGTTTTTCCAGAAGCAATATTGGTGCATCATCAAAGCAAAAGTATTTTCTGCATTCCAATAGTTGTGCATAAGAAAAGTCGTGGGTAGCAGGAAGATCACCAATAACCATGCCCCTTTTTTTGCTTTGTATCCTAGTAAAAGACTCAAGCCACCTAATAAAGCGATAATCCCGGAAAGGGGTACAAAAAATTGGGCCATTCCAATTCCTGCTTCTTGAGCGCGCAAGATAGTCGCATGAGAAAAGTGCTCGAACGATTTAATTATAAAGATGGTAGAAAATAGAACTCTTCCGAGTAAAAAAATGTAGTTCAAAACTAGCCTCGCAATTTTTGGTATTTCTTTTTATTTAGCTAATTCAGATTTTTAGGGCACTAGAAACCTGAGTTCTGGGTTGGTTTTATGGAGGCTTACTGCATTTTTCGGCCAAATATCGCACATTTTGGCACGTCCATAAATGCTTTCAGCTATTGAACGTGACAAAGTGTGCGAAATTTGTCTCGAAATCTACAGCAATTCTCCATAAAACCACCCAAAACTCGGGTTAGAAAATTTTATTGGTGCGAATGTAACAATCGATTAGGCCCACCAATTTTTCTCTATAGCTAGAACCATGCATATCATGAGTGTCATAGGTGTCTTCATGCTGATGAAGTTTTACAACGGCCTCTGTATCGAGAAGTTCTCGGTTAGCTGCCATTTTAACAACGGGATCTGCTTCGATCACAAGGTTAATGACTTGATTAGCATGGGATGGGGGGATAAGACATGCAGGGGCGATGGTAATCACAACAATTTTTTGCTGGAGCGAAGAAGGCAGCTCATTGAGAGCATTGTAGACTTCAATGGCGCCTCTGCTGTGGCAAATTTGGAGATGTACTGAATCACTCCTTTCAAAAAAGTCGAGCCATTGCTCTAGGAGATGCACAACCGGTGGAGTAATTACTCCTCCCTGGCCGAGAACAGCGGAAGCAGTGTCGACAGATAAATTGACAGTAGCACTATAAGTACAGTGGAGATTAAAACCTTGGGCACATGCATCTGAAAGGCGAAGTGCGTGTTTGAACGCATGCTCTTTAGAATTGTACATCCCATTATGAAATCCGATTTGCCCTCGGTTAAGTTCCCTTCGATTGAGGTGAAAAAAATGGGAGGGAATTTTTAGGTCTTTTTCTAAATCGACGCAGACTTTGATTTCTTTTCCAGGAATATCTAAATTTTGTGTACGGTGCAGCGCACAAATTAATTTTTTCAGATCAGTCGTCGCATTGTGTTCTCCCCATCGCAAATCACGCGTTTCGGGTTGCCCTGACATCCGATAAATTGTTCCATAGACAGCATATTTTTTTTCGAGTGGAAGTTCCTGAAGTCTTTTGACTGCGACAGCATGAATCGCCTGGATCAAACGAGGAAGGTTTTCAAATGCACGCTCTTCGCCCCATTTTTCCCCTTTCTTGACAGGATCTGTAGCCAAATCCCAGACGTGGTAAAAAACAGCGTTGCGCAGCTTTTCAGGAACACGATTCAAGGTTTCTCGCAACCGTGCAGGTTGTTGGGTATTTTCCACCAAATGGCAAAGTGTATGCAGTGGATGAGGTTCAAAGGAAACCTGCTTAGTTTCAAAAGGTAAAACAAGGGGAGCAGCAACTGCGGAAAAGCGTGCCAGCGTCTGCTGGGCGCTCGGGCTCAAATTTGCAGCTTGAATGGCCGCATTTAATAGTGCGTCGCGAAGATTAACAGCCATGGGAATATACCGGTTCCGTTTCAATCGACTATGGAATTTCGATTTTAACAAACCCCTTTTCCGATCCATCAAACAGGGTCTTATTGCTCGAATAATGCCCCTGTTTGATGGATCAAAAAATGGTCATGTTAAAATCGAAATTCTATAGCCCATTGAAACGTCACCAGTATATACTGGTTCCACTTGAAAGCTGGAGTTTTTGCTTCGTCAGCTTGGCAGCCAATTTTTGATCTTCACTCGTGCCTTGCCTATCGGCAATGGTCACTCGCTCCAGATACAAAAATTTGCGCCGCTTCCTTGCAAAATTCTCCAGCTTTCAAGCGTCACCAGTATATACTATTGCTCAGACAGTTTCTTAAAAACTTCGCTTTCGATTTCAGCGGGAATGAAATCGTGCAACCGGCTCTTAAATTTGCCTAGTTCTCGAATTAATGTCGATCGGATATGTCCGACTCTTTCATCCGCCATCAGAAAAACCGTGTCGATATTGCTCAATTTGCGATTAGCAAGAGCCATATCGAACTCATATTCAAAATCAGAAAAAGCGCGCAAGCCACGAATAAAAAAATTCACATGGTGCAGCTTGGCGAATTCTATCGTCAGCCCTGCAAAGGTCACCACTTCGATCTGTGAATAACGCTTACAAATTTTGACAAGCATCGCTTTTCTTTCCTCTGTCGAAAAAAGTGTGCTCTCTTTAGTGCTATTGATACCGATGCCTACATAAAGCTTATCGCAAAGAGATTGAGAGCGCTCAATAATATCGAGATGCCCAAGTGTCGGAGGATCGAAAGTTCCTGTAAAAAAAGCAGTTTTCATAAGACTCGAAATTGGTGCAGAGTGGATCTAGAAAAAGTACGGGTATCGATGAAGACGAGGTTCTGCAAGGCAAGGGAATTCGGTTTTAACGCTGCAGGATCACCTTCTTCGAGAAAGACTCTGGCACTTGGATTTAAAACGGGATGCGTATCTAAAAAGCTAAGAATTTCTTGAAGGAGGCGCAATTTAGCAGCAGGCGCATAAGGAGGATCGACATAGAGGATATCAAAGCGTTTTTCTGCTTTTGCGATTTTCTTTAGCGCAAGAAGAGCATCATAGCTCATCATTGTGCATTGATCCTGTACTTCTAGGAGCCTCGTATTTTCCTCGATACAGCGAAAAGCTTCGCGATCGGTCTCGACAAAAGTGACGTGCTGAGCACCCCTGCTCAGGGCTTCAAGGCCCATCGCTCCGGATCCCGCGTAGAGGTCGAGAAAATGCGCTCCTTCGATTTGAGATTGCAAGATATCAAAAACCGCTTTGCGCATTACAGCCAAAGTGGGGCGCGTTTGTTTGCCTTTGGGCGTTTTGAGAAGACGGTTTCTAAAATTTCCTCCGATGATTCTTAAGCTCACTCGAATGCGACCTCGGAACGGGATTTCTTCAGAATTTCTTTGGCGTCTTTAAGATACTTGGATTTCCCCTCTTTAATGAATTTTGAATAGCAGATGTTGGCATGTTCCCCGTCCCATGTTTTTTCGAGGGTTGCATCCCCTTTATGTCCATCGATGAAGGAGACATTCTTCTTGATCGCAATCCACTCGCCGCGATGCCGTCCTTGAATGATGAGATCGAAGGAGCAAGGCTCATCGATTTGGCCTACGATGACATAAGGCTGGTGCCCATAAAGAGAAGACATCTGGGTATTTCCTGAATAGAATTCAATAGTGGCATTAGGATTGTGCGCAATCGCTCCGATGCTTAGGTTTTTGGCAACGGGGTCTTTAAGGTCTAAGACAAGCTTTGCCAGTTTTCGCGGAAAAGAGGCGTGCGTATCGGAATAGAGAAGTTTTCCGCCGCTTAGAGAGCAGAGCATATCGAGTGATACGAGATCATTATCCGAACCGATCGCACAGGCATAAAGAGACATTTTTCCCTGGTTTTTACTAAGCCATTTTTTAAGAGCCGTTTGTTTTTGTTCTGAGTTCATGCTCATTTTCCCATCGGTGAGGAGAATTGCCGTGTGCTGCTCATCATTTTCAGGAACCAGGCTAAGAATTTTATCGATCGAAGCATAAACATCTGCTGAATTAAATAACCCGCCTGCTTCCTGCTTATCGAGGAACTCTTCTGCAGCATGAATGTTTTTTAGTGAAACGGGACGATTTTCGGGACTAAACTTGGTAATTTTTTTATCCATTACGAGGATATTGAATGTGTCGCCTTGCTGCATACTGGCCAGCGATTTGAGAACGGCGCGTTTAAAGACGCCAAAACGATGTTTTTGAATGGAGCTCGATCGATCCAGAATGAAATACAAGTTTTGCTTGAGGCTATAGCTGCTCAAATCATAATTCGAACTTAAAGAAAGAGAAAAGATGTATCCGTTGCCTTCAGGGTTAGGCAAAAAAGCAACATCAATGTCAAAGTCATCGTTCCATTCGCCTGGCGTGTTGAGATCGGAGAAGTCATAATCCGCAAGGTCGGAATAGCGGCTTGCCAATTCGACCTGCGTTTGTGGGATTTTTGCGATCGCTTTCGGAATGAAAAGCGGCGCGAGAGAGGATTCTAGTTCTGAGCGAAGCTCTTTTTCAGCGATGCGCGCGGTCAGCGCTTTTGGTTCGGCCTGGATATCTAAATCTTCAGCAGCTTGGAAGAGATGAGGAGGAGCAAGCTGCGGTGCGAGGTTAACTGCGTGCGGGTTTTCTGAAAGGGAGTCGAAAGATAAATGGCTCACGGCGACGAGGTCCTCATAAGTTCCCTTTCCTTCCTGAGGAAGTGGGATAAGAGGGATTTCACACGTCATCTCACCAGCATCGATTTGCAGCTGGGAAGCGATAGGCGCACTTAGATCCGAGGGGCTAAGAAAAGCAGTTGTGTTTAATTCTTGTGACTCTTGTAGCAAAACCTCATGAGTGGATGCATAGGATTCTTCAGGCGCCTGAAAAGGGCGCAATTCCTCTAGGGAAGGAATGGGTGGATCGGAAAAAGGCTCTTGATTCGGCGCGAGAGAAATTCCCTTAGGAGGATCGATGAAGTCGTAAGGCTGCTGAAAGTGTGGCGACAGCACGACAATTTTTTGAAAAACTTCTTCGAGAAGATGGTTTTTAGTTAAATAAGCGTTTTCTTCCGTATCTAAAATTGTAGCCTGTGGCGAAGTGATTCCAAACAAGGATTGAAGGGAATTGTTAAGAATCAAAGGGTGAAAATAAAAATAGGTTAGGGCACCGGCATGTGCGGCAAGAGAAATGGCTAAGCATTTGAGGAGAAGCTTACGTTGTTTAGACGGATGAATCGACACTGTGTTCATAGACTTACTTCTAGCGCCTCCATGCTCTTGCAAATGCGCGTTTTGAGTGTAGCATCGCAAGTTTCTTTGAGCAACTGCTCATATCGCTTCTTTACTTCGCCCATTTCGGAAGTATCCTGGTTTTTTTGGACAGTGATGAGCAGAATCTCTGCATCGACATAGGTGAGGTATTGCCGATAAAGATTTTCTTTGTCCGGAAATTGCTCCGCTGCAGATAAGTATTCCTCAACGAGAGGATCGTCCTCGGAGAAAAAATTTTCTCTCATCTGAAGGAGATGGAAGAGCTTGCACTCGGATTGGCGATCGATGGCGGCAAGTTGAGTTTTGATCTCGACATAGCTAAGTGCCGCTTCCAGATGAAGAGGTTCTGAATGAAGCTTGCGTTTGATCTGAACGTCTTTCAACGCATCGCAAATCGCGCTGATTGCTCTTTCTCTATCTTCTTGTTCATTCAGTAGGGAGAAATCCAATTTAGCTTTTTCAAGCTGAGCTGCGAGGGCAAAGTAGGAAGAAGTGTGAGAAGAGGTGGAAATTAAATGGGAGAAAGCGGTGGCAGCCTTTTTTTTATCATCCAGAGCGAGGTAGGTTTTCCCTAGCTCAAACTGAGCCATGCGTTGGTATTTCCAGTCAAGCTGCGGGCGCGAGCTTTGCTCAGCAATGAGGAATTCGAGAAGGAGCGCACGCCTGGAAAAATGACCCATCTTTTCATAAGCGGAGGCAAGCTTAATCGCTTCTCCTTCCATGTCGAGGGAGTGATCGCTGATGGAAAGCGAGACGTCATCGCCCTGAATCCCAAGCAATTTCTCAAGAACTGTCGCCGCGCGATGGATAGCCGCTTCTTGACCCTTTTGATGCTGCTGGAAATAGTAACTGGCAAGCCAGTGCTGATTTTCTTTGCTTACGGTTTGTGCATCTAGAGATAAGAAGAGATGGTTAGCCGCTTTTGCGATCACCTCTTTTTTTTCTTCGAGAGGAGCTTTTTCAGCGAGCTCGAGATAAGTGTTGAAAAGCGCAAGGCGCAGGTCAAGAGCCCCTTCGAGCTCAGGATTGTAAACGAGTGCTCTTTCTGCATTCAAAAGGAAGTGGATCTGATCCTGAGAACCTTTGAGGTGGCTATAGGCAAGCAGCAGACACGCATCCGCACAAGTAGGATCATTCCCGAAATCTAGGACATATTCACTCAAAGTATCAATCGCTTCATCGTATTGGTTGAGCTCATATTGCATTCTTCCCAAAAGCCAGCGCAGCTTTTTTCTTTCTGCCGACGAGAAAATTTTATTTTCATTGAGAGCCCTTTCCAAAGCATCCATCAATAAGTGTTGCTTAACCTTTTGAGATTCTACTGAAGCCTCTTTCAGAGCTTCTTGTCGGCTAATCACGAGATAGCGAAGCGCATTTAGCCTTTGACTGGCTTGAGGAAATTCCTCCAAGAAGGCTTCAAAGGCAACAGCAGCTAGATCTGGCTTGTTTTCTTTTAGAAGCAAGACCGCTTCCTCATAAACAAGAGCGGGACGCTGAGGATGCTCGGGATAAATCTCGAGCAAACTTTGGATCGCGGCTCTCGATTTGCTCCACTCCTGTTTTTCTCGGCATAATTGTGCATGCATAAGAACGCACTTAAGCGTGTCCTCATCTTCAGAAAATTCCGATTTGAGCTGTCCAAGCGTTTTTTCAAAAAGCGAAAGGTCCTGTGTCTCTTTTGCGCATACGATTAAGGCGATAAGCGCATTTTTTTCTTGAGAGCTATCTAGCGTATGCGATAGCAACGCATCCGATAGCGGAGGGATTGCTTTTGAGAAATCTTTTGTCAAAAAGAGCGATCTCCCGAGGAAATAGCGAACAGTGGGCAGCTTATTTTCCGAAACGTGACCAATCACTTTATCGTGAGTGAGAATGAAGTCATTGTATTGCTTTTCTTGAAATAGCAAATTGAGTTGATTAAAAGCTGCTTTAGGGGCATTTTTCCCTTGAAGTTCGACAATCTTTGCAAAAGTGCCGATAGCTCCCTTTTTATCGGTGAGTATTTGCATAGCAGCCTGATGAAATAGCCAGTCCTCTTTCTTCTCAGGCTCTTTTTGGGAAAGAAGTTCATAAAGGGAAGCTGCTTTGGCATGTTCTTTCAGATATTCAAAAGCGTAGGCCTGAGGGACAAGCGTCAAATCGCAATATTTTGTTTCCATGACTTGCTGATATTGAGCGAGGGCTTCTTTGAGTAGAGTTGCTTTTTTTTTGTCATCTCCGCATGTTGTAGCGAGATGAAAATAGGATTCAGCAAGTTCAAAACGGATCGTATGAATATCCTCGGCGCTCGAATTAGGATTTCCTAAAAATGTGTTAGCTGAGCGGATGAATTCCTCACGTTTGCCCGTTTCATAGTAGCAATGTAACTTATAGAACTGAGATTTAAGTCGGAATTCTTTGCCCTGAATCTTATCGTAGGTAGCAATGGCTTCCTCATAGTTTTTCTCTTGAAAGTGAAGATCTCCCAGCATAGCGTACAGTCGATCGGAGTAAGAGCTTTTGGGGTTCCGGCTTAAAAAAACTTCGATCTGGGTTTTAACGGTATAATAATCCTTTTCTTTCCAGTATTCCGAAATCCTTCTCAGCGCCAGACTTTCCTCGAGTGAAGTCTCGATATTTTTTGACGAAAGCGGCAGGAAAAAAGTGGTTCCTACAAGGAGAATGGCGAAGAAAGTTTTCTGATTCATCGTTTGCCCTTTCTTTTTTCGAATTTTTTTGATTATAGAGTCCCCAGATTAATAATCAAACGCGTTTCAAAATTCGATTCAGTTTTTGAGGGAATTGCAAGACTCGAGCGGCGTCTCTCGCTACAGCGGCGGCTCGCCAAAGGGCGACTTTTTCTCATCGCTGGAGTTTTGCAATTCCCTCTTTTTTGAAAGCCTGTTATACAGGATATGACAGAAAATTTGCCTGCGCCTACTTCGCAGCAAATTTTTTGTCTTTTTTAATCCTACTGGATGGTTTCATGGGAATTCAATTGATGATCATCGCTTCGCTTTTTGTAGCCATTTCCAATTTCTGCATGCGCAGAAGTATCGATTCTGGCGGCTCAAGCAAAGCCTTTCTGATGATTCAGTTGAGCATCGTCTTTCTCGTCGCCGTTCTCTTAAATCCTGTCCGAACAGGCGAATATCATATCAGCAATTGCATGCTTTTCTTTGGGATTGCAGGTGGTGTGATTCTTGCCATCATGATGGTTTGCTTGGGGAAATCTCTCGAAAATGGCCCTCCCGGTTTGACTTTCGCGGCGCTCAATGCGTCCACTGTGATGCCCATGATTTTGATGGTTTTCCTTTTCGGGGCTCCTTTTGGTTACATTTACACACTCTTTAATGGGTTAGGGTCTCTTCTTGTTATCCTAGGCCTATTTTGGGCAGGATGGGCGGCGCGCAGCTCAGAAAAAAAGATGCGCTGGGCTGCTTTTGTCGCAGGCGCTTTTGTGATGCACACTCTTTTTCTCATCATCATGCAATGGCGAGCCCTCTTCATTAATTTCCCTGGCGAAAATGGACTTTTTTTGAACTTTGATGTGGCGGATGCTAAGAGTCAGTGGTTTATGCCTGCTGTTTTCTTTGCGGCTGCACTCATTCAAATCATTATTTATATGGGCACTCAAAAACGACTGCCTAATCGCTGGGAGACTTTTTACGGTATCCTCGGGGGTGTGACCAACGGCATCGGCACGTTCTTCATGATCTGGTCGACGGAAGTCTCTAGCCCTCTGGAACATGCAATGATTTTTCCCATTTTCTCCGTTGCAATCATTATTGGCTGCAATCTCTGGGGACAATGGCTTTATAAGGAAAAAGTCAATTGGCTCGCTAATGGGCTCTGCGTTCTGGGAATCCTTATTGGAACCTTGGATTGGAAGGTTCTTTTTCACTAAACAGCCATTCTTTGTGAAGATTAAATTTTAAATTTTCTTGCTCTTTCTCGTTAAAGTTTTTTCTATTTCGTTTGTAGTAAAATTATAATTGTAGTTAATTTTAAACAATTGAATTGTTATAATTAAAGCTATAAATGAATATATCATAAAACATTGGAGTTAGTATGACTCATCCTATAAAAGATAGTCTTCTATATAAAACCTTGATTTCTCAAGAAATGGATTTTTCTGGCGAAGAAGGGGCTCAGCGCTTACAGACTCTCACTATGCGCATCAAGAAAATGGAGCAGAGCGATCGCAAGGAATTGAAAGCCGACCTCGATCGCATTCGCACCGATGCAGAATTGGATCATCCAAGGCCTCTTCAAGAAAGAGGGATTTGCGTTCTTCTATTGACAGACTTCGGAACTCATTCAAAAAGCAATAATATTGTTGACAGGTTCTTCCGTTATTTGCGCAATGAATTAGGCAATCGCATCAGCAGCAAATCACTTATCGATACAATTCTTGAAATCAAAACAAAAGACCAAACGCGGCTTCGTCCGTTGTTAGACCCCGAAGTTGTTCGGGAAAATCTCATGAAGCTTCATGCCGATAAGCAAAGCGAGCAGAGTGCTGCTTTGCATGAGACCAATATAAGAGTTCTTAATGCTTTACATTCATCTTGTGTCGCGAGCTTTGACTCGCTGTTCGAAAAAGTCAAAGGCATTGGGGACAAGATCTTAACTTTGGCAGATGTTTTCAATCTTGCTCATGATGCAGAGATGCTTGCTGAAAAGCTTCAGCAAGATGGGCTTCCTGACGATTTTAAATCTCACTTGGAATCCATCCAAAGAACCGCTGCTTATAAAGACAAAACAGCATTGCAAATTCTCGATGAGATTAATCATTATGATTCTGCCTATTTAACTCATGAGACGCAACGGGTTAGACAAGATTTGGCAGAGTTTGGATCCCGAAACCTAAAAAATGCGAGAGCGATTTTCAGCGATGTAATTAAGCTTGCTCATTGTGTCTATGTAACAAAGTTAGAGGCTTTAATCAAATCTTTGGCTAATGCTTGCATAGAGGAAAATGCAAATAGAAAAGATATTGCGGGTGAAATAGGTTTATTAAAGAGGCGCTCAGATTTATTGACTGCTCAAAGGAAGGTTTTGGCTTTTAATGAATCTCTTCGAGGAATCCAAAGAGACTTAGATAAAAATCGAAGAAAAACAGAGAAGATTAACTCATTTATTTTTTCAATCAACGGGTGGACGAAAGAACTTGGTAAATTGATGAATCCGGCAGACCGTCCCAAAATGCTTAGAGCAATGCTCACAGAGTTTCTTGCAGAACCTAAAGACTCTAGCCCATTCATCGCGCATGTAAAATATTTATTTTCTATTTTGTGCCATGATATTGCTTTACCGAAACCATCGCCACAATTGGACCGCTATCTGGAATCATTTAATAATGAACCACAACCGTTAAAAGCAGACAAAGAGCGATGGCGCCAAAGTTATGCGATAGACCCAATGACATTGGCAGATGAAGCTAGTAAGTGTGCTTATGTGGAAAACTATCTGGAGTGTTTAAAATTTGCTTACTCGCATGACCTCCGGTCATGTCAGGAAAAAAATAAACAATTAATGATAGAAATCGAGCAAACACAAATCTTTAGACGACGAGCCCAAAAACTTGAGCTTTTGGAGGGTGACCTAAAGCCAGAGCCAGTAGTACCTCCTGCTGTTCCTTCATTTGCAAATTATCAAGAAGCAGGTTTGAAAGCGCAACTCCTTGACTGGGCAAGGAAGCTTGAGAGTAACGATCTACAATTGGAGACAATTTGTACCTCATTACTGTCACGGTCCAACATCCAAAAGATGGTTTATCAAAACTTTTATTTCATCATGAAGAAGAACGGAAAAATTAAAGCGGACCATGTCAATTGGGGTGCGCGTGTATTTTTTGGATACGATCTTAATACGTTGCTTGTCGATGGAATAACTCAAGCGGAACTCAGAAATGCTCGTGCTCTAGCCCTTCGATTAGCTGCAGAGGATAAACTGATCACAAGCGAGACTGATGCCAACCTAGACCAATAATTTAGGGAGCCTTTTGGGCTCCCTTTCTTCTTTCTTCCAAATCATCAGACGTCGTAATCGTCGCTAAGGGCAGAGCCGTAGCAGGCGATGAGCTCATCGGCTTTGGGATCCTTGCTTTTTCTCAGAATGTCGTAGAGATGAAGCCCTTGTGCGCTGAATCCATGTTCAAAATAGAGAGTGCCGAGACGCAGAAGAATTTCTGGATCGCCTGAAGAGGTTTTAAGAATTGCCTCGTATTCGCGAATTTCATCTAAGGGCATGCCAAGAGTGCGGTAGACACCAGCGAGCTGAGTGTGAATCCATGGGTCGTTAGGAGCGTAGAAGTCGAGAATTTTGTACTCCTCGATAGAGCGGAGTGCAGCTTTGCGGAATTTCTCCAACATTTCCGGAGCGTTGTATTCAGGAGAAACCCACAGATGCTCTTCGTTGAGATAAAGTTTCCGGGGGTCCATGTAGAGTCTGGATAAGGCCAGATAGGCGTCGGCAAGGTTGGCGTGTGCTTCCAAATCGATGGGTTGGAATTTGATCAGTTCGATGCGCTGTCTAATGATCGTAAGAAGGAGAAGCTCTTTCATCTGGTGGAGGTCTTTCCAATGCGTCCATACACTGAATTTCTGCATTAGAGGAGAGAGAGTTTCAAAGGTAGAGGGAAGAGAATAGTAAGAATATTCCTGGCGATGCAGGATTGTGAGCATTTTTTGGAGGGAAGAAGCAATCCCCACGTGAAATTCGGGCGTTCCTGGAGAGAAAGGCAATAAACGGGCGCTAGCGTTGATAAAAGATTCTCTCACATCTAGCAGTTGCTGTGGTTTTTTAGCTTGAAAATAGAAGAGGAGAACGAAGTAGGTAAAGATAGATAAGAAAATTCCTGCTAAAGAGAACGCAAATAGGGTCGTTTTTGTGAAAAAGGAAAAAAAGAGAGTAAAAGCGGCGAGTTCTAAGATGCCAATACAAAAAAAAGTGATATGAAAAAGAGCGTATTGCCTTGTAACCTGCTTGAAGTCATCCAATGCTTCTGCGCAAAAATGATTCGATTTTTCATCAAATTGAGATTTACTAAATGTTAAAATTGCATCGGGTGCTGTCATGAGAGTATTCCTCTTGAGATCCTGATTTTATCTAGGAAGGAGTTTTTCTCAATGTGTTTTGTGGCGTTTGTTGCATGTAATCGATGACGCGCTTAGAAACGCCTGCCTTTTTTAGGTCTTCGATATCCGCCGGAGTGAGATAATAGATACTTTGTGTGGATTTGATGAGACTTATGATCTTGTCGTCAGTAACGCCGGCGTCGTTCATGGTTTTAATGTCTTCGAGAGTCACCTTATCTTTGCTGCAGATTTTTTGAATTCCCTCAGAAGTTGGCTCTATCATTTCTCCACAGAGAATTCCATTTAAGACTAAAAGACTGAAGAATAGTGCAATTCTTTTATTCAACATGAGAGTGATGTTCATAGGCTTTAGAGTGTTTTAAAAGGATAAAAGCGATGAGGCAGACGATGCTGCCGAAAACATAAATGGAGTGTTTTCCAAATCCCGCTAAAAATCCGCCAATAATGGGGCTTAGCATCGCAGCCACTGAGGTGATCGATTGGTTAATCCCGAGAATGCTTCCTTGAATAGCTAGAGGAGCTTTTAGGGAAATTGTCGCAATGCCGTTTGTCCAACAAAAGGAAGCAAAACAAGAAGCAATGATGAAGAAAAACAGAAAAAAGGAAGCTCCGGTGCTCAATACGCTGATGAAAAAGAAAAGGGATAAGAGCGCGAGCGAAGTCAATAGGATCACACCTGGAAAATAGGAGAGAGCGAGTCTGCGGTTAATAAAGAAATTAGCAAGGGACCAGACCAGACTGACTCCCATGAGGGCAGATGTGATTTGTCCGCTACTGAATTGGTAATTCTCAAGAAGGAGTGAAGGAAGGAATTGCATCGATGCAATCCAACTTAATAGGAATAAAAAATTGACGACATAAATGGTGCGGAGTTCCTTACTGCGTATTCCCTGAAGCAAATGGTGGACGCCTTTGAAGGGATTGAACCCTGGATGTTTGGGGCCTTTATACGGTTCGTGAAAAAAGAGATGTAAGCATCCCAAGTTGATATAGGAGAGTATTGCAATGAGCCAAAAAGGAAAGCTAGGGTTAAAATAAGCGCTTAAGTTGCGGTCAGAAAGGATTCCCCCGAGGGCAAGGGCAATGATGAAACTCATCCCCCCAAGGGCGTTAATCAGGCTGAAATTTTGTGTGCGGCTGGTGTCATCCGGGCTCATGTGCGCAATCGTCGCTAGGCATAGCGTTAAATTGCCCGCGAAAAGCCCTGTTGCAAAACGGCTGATGAAAAGTCCTGCGAGAGAAAAATGCATGATGCTGAGTGCGGTGAAAGCATATCCAAGTCCTGTTCCGAAAATTGTGATATAAAAAGCCCTTTTCCTTCCGACGCGATCGGAGAATTGACCAATGACCGGCGCTCCGAAAAATTGTGCGAATGGAAACGCGGCAATCAAAAAGCCGAGGAAGAGCGTCCTTTCAAGCAAAGGTGCAGGAGTAGCGAAAAAAGCATGCTCTGATTTGATGAGCAGCGGTGTAAAAATGGGATAGATAATGGCAAGACCGAAATTGTCCAAAAAATAAGTAAGCAAAACAGGAAAGAGGGCCTGATTGTCTTTGCGTACTTTAAAAAGCATGTCTATTTTTTTCCTACAGGCGCAATACTAGTATCTTCGCGAAAGCGGTAGCCGACACCGCGGACCGTTTCGATCCACTCAAAATGAGGCCCAAGTTTTTTTCTCAACGAAGCGATATGGACGTCAATATTTCGATCGACGATAAATGCATCGTCGTTATGAATATCGTCTAGCAGTTGGTTGCGAGTAAGGACTTTTCCGCGGTTTGTGAGGAGGCGGCGGAGGATGCCGAATTCGGAAAGAGTGATCGTGATGATTTTTTCTCCTTTTCTGAGAAGATAGCGGTCAACTTCAAGGGTAAACTCACCGAAGAGAATTAGCTTTGGCGCTTTCTCCGGCTCTTTACTGCGTCGCAATACAGCTTTGATGCGTGAGAAGAGGACTTTGGGAGAAAAAGGTTTCGCGACGTAGTCATCAGCTCCGAGTTCCAACCCGAGAACCATGTCTAGTTCTTCCCCTTTCGCAGTGAGAATAATGACGGGGATTGTACGAAGTTCGGGGTTGTTTTTGATCTTTCTGCAGACATCAAATCCGTTTTGTCCTGGAAGCATGATATCGAGAATGACGAGGTCAGGTTTTTCTCTTTCGATCGCGCGGTATCCATTAATGCCGTCGACTTCGACATGCATTTTATAGCCGGAAGCTTCTGCTTGGAGCTTGATCAATGCCGCGATGTCTTCTTCATCTTCGATTAGCAGAATGCGTTTCTTGTGACTCACTGAAAATGACCTCAGTTTGAAAAAATAATGCCTATCAATTTTCACCTATCATTCAACAGACTAGTGAAATTTTTTTCACGCATTTTTTTGCGAAACATGCTCAATGGGATAATTGAGAAAGGCTTTTCCGTGTAGACGGAATTTTTCGGGGTCGTCGGAGACAAAAAATTGATATTGAGGAAGAGTCAGAGAAGGGGTTAAAAGGTTGTTCTCAGTAAGGATCTTGCGAATTTGTTTTGCGCAGGCCATTGCGGGATCGATTAAGTGAACATCGGGACCAAGCTCCTGCTGGATGGCGGCTTGAAGAAGAGGGTAATGGGTACATCCGAGGAGAAGACCTTGAATGCCTTTATTTTTAAGGAGTTGGAGGTATTCTTGAACGACGAGCGTGCACATGGGATGTTCGACGTACCCTTCTTCGACAAGTGGAACAAAAAGCGGACAGGAGACGGGAAAGAGTTCGATAGAAGGACACCGGTTGAGGAGCTGCTGTTGATAAGTGCCTGAAGTGATTGTAGCGCGAGTAGCAAGAATTCCAATTTTTCCTTCAGGAAAGAGGCGGGCAACCTCTTCAACGCCTTGTTCTGTGATACCGACGACGGGGACGTTAGATGTGTGTCGGATGTGGTCGAGAGATGCCGTACAGGAGGTGTGACAGGCGTTGACAAGGATTTTAATCCCTTGTTTTTCTAAAAAAGTGGCGTTTTCTAGAGAGTAGCGCAGGATCGTTTGCGAGCTTTTGCTTCCGTAGGGAAGACGCGCAGTATCTCCAAAATAAATGATGTTTTCGTTTGGCATCAATTCGCGAATGGCGCGCATGACTGTAAGGCCGCCGAATCCCGAATCAAAAATGCCAATGCTTCCTTGACGGAGATCAGGGATTGTCATCAGGAAGCCTTAACTCTTGACCGATTTGAATGCGATCATTGGAGAGGTTATTGATTTTCCGGATCTCGGCAACGGAAGACTTACAATGGCGGGCAATTTTTTCTAAGGAGTCGCCCGCTTTGACGAGATAAGTTTTTACATTGCTTGAGAGAGCGTTGGATTGGGTTCCGATCGCTTTGGAAATCGATGTGAGCGTTCCTTTGAGTTTCGATACTTCATCCAATCGTTTATCGTGTGAAGCAAGATTGTTTTCCATGTTTTGGATTTTAGAAAGCGTCTGATTGACAGATGCGTGGAGCGTTCGCAGATCTATAGCGGCTTTTTCCAGAAGTTTTTCAAGAGATGACACTTTTTTTTCAAGCAATGCCACTTGCGAAGCAGAAGAACTTGAACCGCTCTGGACTTTAACGTCAGAAAGCATTGTATTTTGCTTTTTGAGCCGCTCGTCGAGAAGTCCCAGTTCTACATGCGCAGCGTTCAACGCATGCTTAAGGTCGTCGATTTCGATGCGAAGCTCATCGACTTCAGGGTTAGTGTAATAACCAGATGCCGGCCGTGCTTGGACAGAATGCACGACGCTTAAGCTGGCAAGGATAAATACAATAAAACGCGTCATCGATGAGCCCAGATTTTACGATTTCTTATATATACGAAACTCACTGCGTCGGTTTTTGTTCCACGCTTCTTGAGTATGACCTAAATCTGCAGGGCGCTCTTTTCCATAGGAAACGGTGTGGATTCTTTCAGGATCGACCCCTTTTTGGACGAGAAGCGAACGGACGTAGTTAGCGCGTCTTGCTCCCAAGGAAAGATTATAGGATTCAGGGCCGCGTTCATCGCAATGCCCAGCTACGAATACATAAACGTCAGAATGGGATTTCATGTAGTCAGCGATTTTCTCAATAGTCGCTGTGTGCTCTTTGCCGCGGAGGATGTGATCATCCAGGCCGAAATAAACCGTTTTGAAAATTGAGCTTTCGGCTCCGGCAGGAGAATGAAAGCCTTCGATTCCTGGGAGGCGACTTCCGACTTCACCAGGAGAGTGTTTGGGCTGAGGGATAGCGCCGTCAGCGATTTGGATGCGAAGGTCTTCATCTTTTAGACCAATAAAGTCCTCATCGTTGGAAACGGTGAAGAAATCGTCATTGGAAATCTCTTCTTTGCCCCAAAGCGAGCGGGCGTTGCCTTTATAATTTCCTGCTGTTCTGTTTTCATCCCAAACGCTGCCATTGCCGCTTCGGCAGCCAGTGAGCGTTCCGCACACAAGAGCGCACAGGAGTGTGAATATTGATGAATGTTTCATTAAGTTCCCCTTAATTTAATAAATTTACCGTAAGCCCCATGAGGGATAATGTTTTTTTCCCTCTCCTCGGCTAATTTTAACGGCTTCAGGCTGATTTAAATTTACGATGTAGAGTTCGGAATGCGTATTGTCCGTCGAGTTAAATACAATGTGTTTACTGTTGGGGGCCCAAAAAGGGTTTTCTTTATTCCCAGCGCCTGAAGTGAGCTGCGTTTCTTCCTCAGTTGTGAAGTCGTAAATCCATATTTGCCGTATACCATTTGTTTTAGCACTATAGGCTAATTTTGTTCCATCAGGCGACCAGCAGGGACAAGAATTTTCCCGATTTTGTTTGGTGAGCAGGATGGCATTAGGCCGCTTTTCTGTAGGCTTCGCAGAGACGGTGTAGATACGCATACCACCATCTTTGTCGGAAACAAAGGCGATCTGGGACCCATCAGAGCTGAAAGTAGGAGAGGCCTGAGTTGATCTGGGATAAGAAAATAATTGCACAGGCTTGCCCATCTCTCCTGTTTTGGGATCGAGCGGCTGTATAAATAAGTCTGTCCGTCCGCCTGCATCGCAAATATATGCAAGCTTATCGCGCTGCAACGAAATCGTTGGAAGAAGTTGGTTGCCGCGAAGGTCGATGAGGCGCTTTCCTTCTCCCCCTTTAAGGGAGCCGAGATAGATCTTAGGCTGGCCAATTTTATAGGAGACATACAGAAAACGATCGTTGTTGTACCGCGGGTTGTGCGGGATTGCGATCGGCGTGACAGAATAACTACCGTCGTGCGTCAATTGTTTGGCATTTGCACCGTCCCAGTCGCATTCCCAAATTTCAGAAATCCACTCAGAGCCATCGCTCCGGGGATTTTTGATTTGGTAAGAGTAAAGAATCCGACTGTAGGCAATTCCTTCCTTGTTGAACAACGCTTTGTGGATACTATCGGCGAGTTTATGAATATGACGTCTATCAAGGTTAAGATCTCCTGTTAAAGGAATGTCAGAAAATGTTTTAAGAGAACTATTTTGCGCGTTAAAAACAGCAGCGCTGAGCATGCGCCCTTGGACCTGAAGACTAATTGCGTAAATAACCCCCTGGTTTTTCCAAGAAAGACTATTAAACGCTACCGCGTTGTCATTAGATTGAATGAGCTGTTCCTTTTCGGAGCTTGACGCTAAGACCTGTGTTGAGCCGTTATAATGGAGGTCGTACGTGACGACAGACTGCAGCTTAGTTAGGTATGCAGCATCAAAAGCGGAATCTTTCGCCCGTATCTTACCTACATAAGTAGGTTGAAGAGGGCTGGCTGTTGCCAAATGGACGCGAATCTCAGTCGTGGAATCGATGGCAGCAGTTAAACCCCATGGCCATAAAGAAACAATAAAAAGTAACCGATGTAAAAAAGTCATGTCTACTGCTCGTTACAGAATGTTAAGACAAAGGTATGTTCTTTTTTATTTGTTAAAGAGCTATCAAAACGAGGAAACTTTAGACGCGGGAGATTGTTTTCCAGGTATAGTCTGTTTTTCTCATTTTTAGCTTTAAGGACAACTACTTTAACGACTGTGCCATCTTGGCGCAAGCTCAATTGAATTTTCACTTCGCCGTAATCCGGCAGACTAAGAGCCTCATGAAGGTATCCGATAAGAGTATCCGTATAGCTGCTCTCAGCGCTGTTTATATCATTTTCAGCTAGGCTGTCGATCTGCAAGGCAATAGGAGCAGAAAAAGCTTTTTTGTTTATTAAGGCTTTATCGCTTTTATTTTCAATTTTAGCAATGCTTTCTTCCAGATCTTTAAGAAGATTGTCTGAGATTTTAGCGCGCGGAGAAGGAGGGACAGCTTGTTTCGCAGGTGTTAATTTTTTATCGGCGATGGCTGGTTCTTTTGCTGCTGCAGTTTTTTTTGCCGATGCAGGAGGAGTCGCTGCAATCTGTTTTTTTACTTCGGGTGCTTTTTTAGGAGAAGGAGGCGCAGGAGCTGCAGGTCGAGGAATCGCTTTTTGGGTAGGGGTTATTTTAGGTTTCGGAGGCTCTATTACAGTGCGAACGATGAGATGTTTGCGCTCTTTTTTTTGGAAAGAGTCTGGAGAAAGAAAAAGAATCGCAAGTAAAAAAATAAGATGAAAGGAAAGAATGCTCAGCAGTAGAGAGTTTTGCAGCGGATTTTTGCGAAAGCGTTTGATCAAGGCCTCTAGCATAGCTATCCCGGTTGAAGGATGATATCGAGCTGCTCGAAACCTGCGCTTTCGACGGCATTTTTTACTTTTTGATAAGTGCCGAAGTGTGCCTTTTTATCGTGAAAGAGTTGGGGGATTTTGTTCGGATGGACGCGTTTGGCGTCTTTTAAAAGTTGAATAAGTTCTTTTTCCGAGACGATTCGATTGTTCATTAGGATCGCGTTGTTTTCCTGAACATGAATGGCGACGGGGCTATTTTCTTGGACGAGGGCGGGTTGTTTGCTCTCTTTTTGCGCAGAAGAAGCGAGCTGGATCCGATCGAGCTCAAGCATGGGCGCAATGATGATGAACATGATCAGAACAACGAAGACCACATCGATCAGTGGAGTGAGATTGATATGTGTCTCTTCAGAAGAGGAATCTCCTTTCAGCGAGCTTAACCTGGCCTTTCGCATCATTACACGTCCACTTTGCGATAATGCAGCTCCACGGAAGAGAGCAATTGATAGAGAAAATCTTCCATACTTGAGGAATAGTTTTTTACCGAGTTTTTGAGATAATTATAGGACACAAGGGCTGGGATCGCAATGATCAGACCCATGACAGTGGTCGCTAGAGCAGTCGAGAGCCCGCCAAGAACTGCCATGTTTGAACTCGCCGAAGCTCCATTGCCAAGTTCTGAAAAGGTGATTAGGATACCCCATACTGTTCCGAGTAGGCCGAGAAATGGTGCTAGAGTAATGATTGTAGAGAGGATGAAAAGATTTTTTTCCAGCCGCTTGACTTGAGCGGAAATCGTTGTGAGGACAAATGACTCAACGATTCCCAAATCGTCAGGGGATAAATAGGCTTCTGCCTTTTGCTCACCGGTTCGCTGTGTAGAAAAGTGAAGGTTTTTGTTAAGGACTTCAATCGTTTTAGATTTTAAATCGCTAAAGATTTCCGCATAAGGATGCGGTATCGAACGATTTTTAGGTTTAGGAAGTTCATTGAGATCTAAATGTAAAAGTCTTTCTTTGTTGATCAAATAAGCTTTATGAAAAGATTGCGATATATTTTCAATCTGCCTTGTCATCCATATTTTTTGAATCAGAACAACCCAACAAATGATAGACAGAGAAACCAATCCTAGGATAATTAATTTACCAAGAATGTCGGATTGAGTATAAGCTGTGACGAAAGCTTCCATTGTGCCCAAATAGAAAGGGATGTGCATGCTAAGTATCTCTTTGATTACAGTCGAATGAATTGCCCTTAGGGATATCTCATCTAGAGTTATTTATCAAGTATTGGAGGTCATCTATGACGACATCGTTCATCGATACGCATGCGCATCTCACTTCCGAGCAAATCCTTCCCCATGTGAAAGGCGTTTTAGAAAGAGCCGAGCAAAACGGGCTGGCAAAGATTGTCAATATTTGTACAGATATTAAAAGTCTTGAAGAAGGACTCCGCTTAAGTCAGGAGTATCCATGGATCTACAATACTGCAGCGACGACTCCTCACGATGTCGAAAAAAAGGGGGAAATATTTTTCCCCTATGTCGAGCGCGCTGCCACGGAGGGAAAACTCGTCGCTATTGGAGAAACGGGGCTGGATTATTTTTACGAGCACTCCAATAAAAAAGTGCAGCAGGATTTTCTTATTCGCTATTTTTCGCTAGCTCTCAAAATGCAGCTCCCTCTTGTTTTTCATTGTAGAGAGGCTTTTGCAGATCTATTTGCTCTGGCTGACCGTAACTATCCAAGCGCGCCTGCAGTTCTCCATTGTTTTACGGGAACTCGTGAAGAGGCCAAAGGTGTGTTAGACCGAGGTTGGTATCTTTCACTCAGCGGAATCGTCACGTTTAAAAAATCGGAAAGTTTAAGAGAAGTCGCTAAATATGTTCCTCTCGACCGCTTATTTATCGAAACAGACGCCCCCTATCTGGCCCCTCACAGCCATCGCGGCAAGCAGAATGAACCTGCATTCATCCTAGAGACTGCAGAGGTTGTCGCAAGGACCAAGGGAATTCCACTCGAAGATCTCGCCCGCGCAAGTTGCGAAAATGCCCTTCGTTTCTTTGCCTTCTGATTTTTTTCTTTTTCAAAACTTTCTTGTAGCGTATACCAAAACTGATCTCTATTCAAATGGGAGCAAACATGACAGCTATAAGCACTGCAATTCCTAGAGCTTTTATCTGGAGACGGCTTCATTCCCTAGCAGGGCTTTGGTTTGTTTTATTTTTGATCGAACATCTTTTAACTAACTCACAAGCGGCTCTTTGGATTGGCGATAACGGCAAGGGTTTTGTCAACACGGTGACTGCCATCCATAATCTTCCGTATCTTGAAGTGATTGAACTTTCCCTTCTTGGGGTGCCCATCCTGCTTCACCTTGTTTTAGGCATCAAATATCTCTTGACCTCGAAGCCAAACAGTGGAAAATCCGATGGAAGCAAACCTTACATCCCACTGCCCAGGAATAAAGCCTATACATGGCAACGGATCACTTCTTGGTTTTTACTTTTCTGTCTCGCGTGGCATGTGACCAAGTTCCGTTTTATCGACTACCCTGAAAAAATTCCGATAGGCAAAAATACTTATTACGCTGTTGAGCTTTCTCTCGACGACGGTTTGTATACAGTCGCAGACCGTTTGGATGTAATGCTTTATGACCGTGCTGCCCTTAGCAGAGAAAAAGGAACATGGAGCCAAAATGCAAAGCCTGCACAAGTGCAAGCTGCAGAGAAGATGAGAAAAGAAGAAGTTGATTCATTCACAGGCCCTGAGGCTCAAGAGTATAATTCACAAAAAGCAAATCTTTTTATCGCCGCTCAGACCTATCAAGAAAAAGCTGCTTATACTGCTGCTCTTGATAAGATCCATCTGTCTTCTGGACATGTGCTTGCTTTAGCAAAGGATTTTGGTACAGCTTCGGTTTTGACTGTGCGGAATACTTTTAAAAATCCTATTTACGTTGGGTTTTACACTCTTTTTGTCCTGGCTGCATGTTTTCACGCATGCAATGGATTTTGGACATTTCTGCTCACGTGGGGATGGATCTTGAAGATGTCAGCGCAAAGAGCATGGACCACCGTTGCTGCTGTCATGATGATCGCCCTTATTTTTCTAGGGCTTGCTGCGGTGTGGGGAACTTATTGGATCAATTTGAGGTATTAATCACATGACGCACCGAAAAATGGGAAAAGAAGTCATTGTTGTGGGCGGTGGCTTAGCCGGACTATCTGCGGCTATGAAACTCGCAGAGAAAGGATGTCATGTCAAAATTGTTTCCGTGACAAAGGTGAAACGCTCACATTCGGTTTGCGCTCAAGGCGGAATCAATGCGGCGATGAACCTGAAGAATGAAGATGACTCCCCCTTAATTCACGCCTATGACACGATCAAGGGAGGGGATTTTCTCGCCAATCAACCGCCTGTTTTAGAGATGTGTCTCGCGGCGCCCGGTATTATCCGAATGTTGGATCGATTCGGCTGCCCTTTCAACCGCACACCTGAAGGAAATCTCGATTTTCGACGCTTCGGAGGAACACTCTATCACCGCACCGCTTTTTGCGGCGCTTCCACCGGACAGCAGCTCCTTTACGCTTTGGACGAACAGGTCCGCCGCTACGAATCCGAGGGAAAAGTAGAAAAATACGAAAATCATGAATTCATGCGCCTGGTTATCGATGAGAACGGAAAGGCGCGTGGAATTGTGATCATGGATCTCACGAATTTAAAACTCGACGTGCTGAGAGCTGATGCCGTCGTTTTCGGAACGGGCGGGCCGGGCTTAATATTTAAAAAATCGACTAATTCTACATTTTGCACAGGGGCTGCTAACGGGCGCCTTTACATGCAAGGAATGCACTACGCAAATGGGGAATTTATCCAAATCCACCCCACAGCAATCCCAGGTGAAGATAAACTCCGCCTTATTTCAGAATCTTCCCGTGGTGAGGGAGGGAGGATGTGGGTTTATGGCGATTCTTCCAAAACGATTATCGCTCCCGATGGAAAACTTGTCCCTTGCGGAACAACAGGAGAGCCGTGGTACTTCCTCGAAGATCTCTATCCCGCTTTCGGAAACCTTGTTCCACGAGATATTGCCGCTCGAGAAGTTCTTAGAGTTTGCGAGCTTGGTCTTGGAATCGATGGACAATCCCAGGTCTACCTCGACGTTTCCCATCTTCCGAACACTGTGCAATACAAAATCGAGTCTGTTCTTGAAATTTATAGGAAATTTACTGGAGATGATCCTCATAAAGTCCCCATGAAAATTTTCCCGGCGGTCCATTATTCTATGGGAGGAGCTTGGGTGGATTGGCCGGCAGTGGATGATCCCGATCGGTCAATGCGTTTCCGTCAGATGACCAACATCCCTGGCTGTTTTAATATTGGAGAATCCGACTATCAATACCATGGAGCGAATCGGCTTGGAGCTAATTCTTTGCTCTCTTGCATTTTTAGCGGACTTATCGCAGGAATAGAAATTCCTAACTACCTCGAATCGCTAGAGCAAAGTTACGGAAATCTCCCCGCTCGCATTTTTGCAGATGCACTGGACCAAGAAAATACATTTAAGCACGATCTCTTATCGCGGAGTGGAGAAGAAAATGTCCATCGCCTACACGATGAGCTCGCTGAAGCGATGGTCAGCAACGTCACAGTGAAGCGCAACAACATCGACCTAAAGAAAACCCTGGATCTGATCAAAGAGATCCGCGAACGCTACGAACGCATCAGTCTCGACGACAAAGGCTCTGGAGTGAACCAGACTTATACCTTCGCCAATCAGTTTAGGTCGATGCTCGAAATCGCCCTTGTCATTACGAAAGGTGCGCTTTTACGCGATGAATTCCGCGGCTCCCATTATAAACCCGATTTTCCCGAGCGCGACGATAAGAACTGGCTGAAAACAACGCTCGCTGCCTATGATGCGAATTTAGGGGAACCCGTCATTAGCTACGAACCCGTTGACATGCGCTACTTGAAGCCGCTAGCGCGCGATTATAGCAAGGCGAAGAAAGTTGTCCCCCATTTTGAAGATGTTCCTTCGAATATTCCATTACCGGTGTGAGAGGTATGAAAAGTAAGCAGACGTTTATCTTGAAAATTTATCGTGGAGTTCCTGGAAATCAGTATTGGGAAGAGTTTGAACTGGAGCTCAAACCCTACTTAAACCTTACGGCTGCTCTCATGGAAGTGCAAAAGAATCCAGTCAACCGCAAAGGGGTCAAAGTCACGCCGGTCGCATGGGAGCAAGGCTGTCTCGAAGAGGTTTGCGGATCCTGTTCAATGCTCATAAACGGCCGTCCGCGACAAGGATGTACGGCTCTCATCCATACACTTCTCGAATCCACAGGAAGCGACACTGTAACCGTGGCCCCCATGACGAAATTCCCTCTCGTTAAGGATCTTGTCGTGAACCGCGATCAGATGTTTGAAAATCTAAAAAAAGTGAAAGCCTGGGTGGAAGTCGATGATGCCCTCGACCGCGGCTTCGGCCCCAAGATCAGCCAAGAAGTTCAAGAAGCGAGGTATGTCCTGTCCACTTGCATGACGTGCGGATGCTGCACCGAAGCTTGTCCTCAAATCAATAGCCACTCCAAATTCATTGGCCCTGCAAGCATTTCCCAAGTGCGACTTTTCAACGCTCATCCCGTCGGCAAGCTCATGGAGAAGGAGCGCTTGCGCCCTCTTATGGAAGAAGGCGGCGTGACCGATTGCGGCAATGCTCAAAACTGCGCAGCGGTTTGTCCCAAAGAAATCCCTCTCACCGAATCGATCGCCCTCATGGGACGCAAGGTCGTCAAACAAGCTCTTAAAGAAATGGTCAGTCTCCCCGACGCCTCAGAATAAAAAAAAAGTTGCAAGCAAAACACTCAACTTTTAAATTCATTTTCTATCGGATGTCTAGCAACTCTAAAGGAGGCTTGAACTTATGTTTAGAAAAATTCTCACGTTGGGTATAACTGCCATTTTGGCATCTAGCATTGGCTTTGCACATGACGCAACAGAAGCCGCTAATAGCCAAGTAATTGATGAAATTCTAGCCAACACCAAAACATGTATGGTGGGTTGCTCAGAAGATAAGATCTATTTGAATGCGAACAGACTTATACCTACGGAACAAGGGCTCTATTTGAATTTAAACGATGTGGATTATGTCCTTCTTCCCACCCTCAATTCTGACAGCAATGGATGTTACGTATCTTGCGGTAGCAGAGTACAGCCAAAAATGTGGCAATGCCCTTATTGCCATCTCTGGTGGGAACTTGGCGAAAAATGCCAAAATAAGGAATGTCCAAAAAACAAATGGAAAAAGAAATAAGGAAGTTGAATCTTGCGCCGCAGCACCTTCTTTATCAGTTTTATAAAAAATAAGTCCATTTATTTTATTACTCTGAGCATTGCATTTTTATTTTGGGAATACAGTCAGGAGGTGAAAACTCCTGTACGATTCTTAGATAAACAAAGTGAAGAGCATACATTGCTTCTCAGTGTAAGGGATAAAAAAAGGCTTTTTCATTTTATGCGTATGCTCTTTGCGGAAGATAATTTCGCATATACTCTTCTTGGCTCTAAACCGGTATCTTGGGCGTGCTATAGAAATCCATTGCCTTTTGGGAACGTGTCAGTATTCCGGGATTCATTAAAGAAGTATCAGCGCACTCTGCGCTTAGGATGGAAAACTTGGTCAAAGTACCGTCATTTATTCCCTTCCACCACTTTTTGGGCAGAAAGCCCCAAGTGCCATCCTGGAGGTGTTTCAATCTTGATAGTTAATGAAGAACGATTTAATCAAGTTGTGAACAATAATAAACAAGATTTTCAAGATGTCTTAAATCGAGAAGTTGTAGATGGCTTTCAACTACTAAAAGAAGCCCAGGATCTCTCGCTTATGAATGAAGTATTGAAGGGGCACCAAGCTCTCATGGGGATTGTCCTTGGTTATGGAAGAGATAATTCTTGGGAATTTCTAAAAGGCGCGGAAAAAAGAAAACCCCTTGGCTGCGTTTGGGATGAGGTGAATGACAAGAAACCTGGAGAAATCCGAGTACGCTTTGCTGCTACCGATCTAGAGAGTTGTTTAGCTCTGGAGTCCTGCCCTAGTTTTGCGGGAAACCCAACTTCTGAAGAATCAATGATGCTCAAAAAAGATTATCTTCTGACCAAGCAAAAAGTGATTCAATATTACAAAGACAAAGATTTTTTAGAAGCAACATTAAGTTTACTTGCCGGCTTTCGCCCTGCAGATCTAGATTAATAACTATACCCAAAAAAATTGAAGATTTGAGAAAAATTTGCCAAAATCGCTGTCCTTTCCAACTTCGATTCCAAAAGAAATCCATTCTACCACCCGCTTCGCAAGCTCGCTCGAGAGCACAGAAGTCACAGAGGGGGAAATCTATAATTTCATGCGACGAATACCTTCTTTCAGGTATTTCACATTAAAATTGATCAGTAGTCCGATCTTATACCCAACGTGACTGAAAATTTGGATTTAAGACCGAGCCAAAGCCCCGGGATTGGACGATCGAATCTAGCCCCTATTTCTAATAGGGACGACGAATAAAGCATCAGACACCATGGTTAACCGAAGACGAGGATGTTCTTTCTTTAATGGGTCTTATTGCTTGAATAATGCCCCTGTTTGATGGATCGGAAAATGGTAGGCTAAAATCGAAATTCTATAGCCTATTGAAACGTCAACAGTATATCCTGAAGTGCCAAATCATCCAGAACAGGAGTATTTAACCTCTATAACACAGGAAATTTAGAAATCGGTTTTTATTGAGTTATTGGGAATTTTGAGGTACGATTAGAGGCATTTTCCGTTGAATGGGATACCCAAAGTAACTTATGCAAGCTCTTTAACGATAAGTATCCATTAGGGGATCACAACGCCGGAACCTGTAGGGAATTTGTGCTTCGCGGCCTCGATTCTTTCTACCTTTCTGGGAAGCGGTCCCACCTATATCAAATAGGTTATTGAAGCCCTTACTTGGCCCCATTCGACGGTTTTCTATTCCAGCGTTACAAAGACTGTGGATTGCCGCATGCCATTGCTTGTCTCAATCACTTCGTCTAAAGAGGAAGTTTCAATAGGGTAGCGCCTACAGAGCTGAGTGATGAAACTTTCGATGAGAGCTTCTTTTTCAGGGAAAAATGTGTTCAGTCGACAAAGGAATTCATCGTGGTTTCTTCCGTCACGGTAGGAAGGCATTTTTTTGGGATGAAGCAGATGTTTCATGTTCGCTGGATCATAATCCCATAGAAAAGAAGTATGGTGCAGCCAGCGATCTTTTTTAATGTATTGTGCATTGCCACCAAATTTTTTATCCCCAAATACGTAGTCATTTTCTCTCAATCGAAATTCGGGGTGAGAGAAAGCATCTCGATAAATTTCCTCCGTCCACTTCATGATCGGTTCAGGATAAGCAGGGAAGGGATGGAATTGTTTGTCGCAGATGAATGTGATGAAGAGTGTATTTTCATCGACGACGACGGTTCCTCCGCCGCTAAATCGCTTAATCAGGGGAATGCCGCTTTGTAAAGCAGTTTTACAGTTCACAAGCTCTTCTTTCTTTCCCGAAATTCCCATTACGATCGCAGGACTGGATCCTTCATTGATGATACACCAATTGTTGGTATCAGTGCGCAACAGCTTCTCTTCTAGAAGAAGCTGTTCATAAATTGGATAGGATTTAAGACGCAAGAGCTTAAACATACTTTAATTTAGCAAATCTCGGAGTTATTTTAGCCTTTTTTGGAAGTGCATCCATTATATGAACTTCTATTTTAAAAAACCACTTATACCCTTCGTGAATGAAAATCTGGTTTTAGGGCCGAGCCAAAGTCCCGGGATTGGGGGCGATCGAATCTAGTTCCTATTTCTATACCTCTCGTGAATCAAAAAACCGTTTGATAAAAA
>Ga0070741_10001600_pt1 | contig 67351 bp, 54 predicted proteins | sample Coa_R1_4_FD_66440 | JGI IMG/M metagenome (GOLD analysis project Ga0070741, IMG submission 66440) | Surface soil microbial communities from Centralia Pennsylvania, which are recovering from an underground coalmine fire - Coalmine... | ecosystem: Environmental > Terrestrial > Soil > Unclassified ...
TGTCGTCGCGACGATTACGGTCGTGGCGGTGGTCGCGAGCTGGCTGCCGGCGTGGCGTGCATCGCGGGTAGACCCGAACATCGTACTCAGAGATGAGTAGCACTTGAGAAATCGCTACGGAGAATTCAAAACGTATATTTCAGCGCCATCTGAATCTGCCTGTTATCGGCCTGCGTACTCGTAACTCTGCCGAAGGTGGCATTACCCAACACGCTATTCGGTATTCCTAGTTGCGGCGTATTGAACGCGTTGAAGAACTCCGTCCGAAACAGCAGCTCATGCGCCTCAGCGAATGGCATCTTGAACGACTTCGAAGCAGATAGGTCGAAGGTGTGAATACCCGGCCCCACCAGCGGATCACGGGGTGAGTTACCGAACGCGCCCACGCTGCGCGAAAACGCCGCAGTGTTGAACCATAACGCTGCATCGCGGTTATCAAGCTGCGCTTTCTGGCCGGGAACCAGGTTCGGCCGTGCCCACGTGGAGAACTCCACGTTCTGGCTGTCGCCGCTCTGCGTGACATTAAACGGCGAACCGCTCCGCAAATTAATCAGGCCTCCTAGCGACCAGCCTCCCAGGAAAAAGCTTGCCGGTCCGCGCATCGTTCGGCTCCCCGGAATCTCCCAAACGTAGCCGGCCACCAGCCGATGACGGATATCGAAGATGCTGTCGGCCCGTTCGGCGCGGCCGCGATTGCGCGGGTCTTGGCATCCGCAAGCGCCCCGGTTTACCGTCTGGTTGGTATCGTCGATCAGGTGGCCCCACGTATACGCTGCCGTCAAACTCAATCCGTGAGAGAACCGGTGCTCGTAGCGGGCCTGCAGCGAGTGGAACAGCGTATTGCCGTCCGCCACGATCATGCGAATGCGGTTGTACTGCGGATACGGACGCCTGGATTGATCAAACGGCAGCAGGCTGGGCGCGGGATTATTGAAGTTGTTCAGGCTCGTATCCACGTGCGTGCCCTTGCTGCCGACCCAGCCCACCTCCAGCACGTCACTTCCACTCAACTGATGCGACAGGCCGAAGTTCCAGTTCTGTACATTCGCGTTCCGGCGCCTTCGATCCTGCGGTATGGTCACCACGTTGAAGATCGGATTTGCCGGGAACAGCTCGCGAGGCACGGGATTCTCGATGCTCGCCACCGGATTGACCGCGTTGTTAGTAATGGTCAGACTCCCCGCGGCGGGAGGATTCAATTGCAGAATGTTGACATTATCGAAGTGAGCGGCGGTGTAGAAGATACCATAGCCGCCGCGGATGACCGACCTGCTGCCGAGCCGCCAGGCCAGGCCAAACCGCGGTGCGATGTAGCGGTACTCGTTTACCCAGAGGTCGGCCTGCTTCCCCGGTTCCGGCCACAACACAGGACCGCTCGGATCCAAATCCCAACGTAGCGTCCGGCTGATCCCGTTGATCTCGTGCGGGAGCCCAAAGAGATCATAGCGGATTCCCAAGTTGAGTGTGAGATTGGGGCCGATCTTCCAATCGTCCTGAAAGTAAGTAGCCCAGCGCCATTGCCGCACCGCTGAGATTGGCACGCCTTCGGGGGTCAGTGTCGTTCGCGGATACCCCAGCATGAAGGCCGCGGCACTGTTCCCGCTTACGTCGCGCGTAAATGTCAGAGAACCGAACGGCCAGTTGTTGGTCGTCGCGTCGTCCGCAAGGCGCCGAAGATCGAACCCGAGTTTCAGCGAGTGCGCGCCATGGATCACGCTCAGGTTGTCTACAAACTGGTATGTGCGGCTGTTATCCAGGTTGGAAGAGGCCTGGCTATCGCCCATGCTGAGATATCCGTCGATCGAAAGCACGGGAAATCCCTGCTCATCAGCCCGCAAGGGACGCCCGTCGGGACCGCCTACCTTCAGGCCATTGATGCCGAGCGATTCTATGCGGAAATCGGTTCCGGTGCGCGGGCTCAGCTTGCGGATATTGCCCTTCACCCAGCCGAATCGTGCTTCGTTGAGCAAGGTCGGGCCGAAAGTATGAATGTGCTGAATCCCCAGACTCGTGTTGGGGAAGGTTGCATTGTAGAAGAAGTTCGGGTTGAGCTCCGTATTGGGAAGATCGCGGGCGGCGTAGATGTAATGAAACGAAATCTGGTCCTTGGTGCTGAACATGTGATCGATGCGCGCGAGCCCCTGATCGACGTTGGTGATGTCTTTGGTAACGCCGGCATAGTTGATCACACCGGCCACGTTGGGAAGTGGCATGTACGTGTTGATCAGATTTACGGAAACCGGGCTCAGGCGGTTCGCCGGAATTACACTGCCCGGAAACGGCAGCCCGCTGAGGGGATCTGTAATCGTGCCGAAGCCGGAGAAATCGCCGCGCCGTTGAGCTGGAGTCAGCACTTGCGCTGTCCCCGCGCGTTCAATGCCAAAGCGCATTCCTTCATAGCCGATCATGAAGAATGTATGGTCTTTTCGCACCGGACCAGCGAGAACTGCCCCAAACTGGTTGCGCTTCAGCGCATCCTTGGGCAGCGGCTCCGGACGGAAATAACCGCGAGCGTCCAGATGGTCGTTTCGCAGGAACTCGAAAACGCTGCCGTGGAACTGGTTGGTGCCGGGCCGAAGCTGTAGGTTGACATTGGCGCCGGCATTTCCGCCGTACTCGGCAGAGTAATTGCCGCTTTGTACTTTGAACTCCTGAATGGCATCGATCGACGGATAGAAATTCACAAAATTGTGCCGGTTATTCACGGCCGTAATGCCGTTGATGTTCACCTGCATCCAGATATCGCGGGCGCCGTTGGCAATAATACGCGTGCGTTGCGCGTTCGATTCTTCCGATACCACCACTCCCGGAGTCAGGCTGGCGAGCTGCAGAAAGTTGCGTCCGTTCAGCGGCAGGTTCACGATCCGCTCCGTCGCGACGACTTCGCCAAGCACGGCGTTTTCCGTCTGTAGAATGGGACCCCGGCCCGCTACCTCCACTCTTTCGACGACATCGCCCACCTCGAGCGCCAGGTCAATGCGCGCCTGTTGGCCAATCTGCAGCACGACGCCGGTCTGCACAGCGGTCCGGAATCCCGGCGCCTTTACCTCAACCGTGTATTCGCCCGGAACCAGGTAGCGCACCTCGTACTTACCGTCAGTCGCGGTTGCGACTGAGCGCGACTGCCCAGTCGCCGGCTGGGTAATCGTTACGGCTGCGCCCGAAATCGTCGCACCGCTTTGATCCGTCACCGTGCCTAGGATTCCGGTGTCCAGTGTTTGCCCAATCAGGAAGGGCAGATGGATACAACAAGCCAAACCGAGACAAAACGACCCGCGCATAAACCGCATTTGCATGACTTACCTCCGACGGGGATTGCGTCTTTATAGCCTTCCTGGGGCAAAAATGTCAATAGATTTTTTGGACAAGCGATCCCGGCCGATTGACGACAAGCAGCACTACGCATAGAATGCCTGTAACTTCAATTCCTGTCTTTCTGTCAGAGGCGAACATGAGACGAGCAGCAAAACTGGTCATTGCGTTGGCGGTTTTATTGGCTCTCCCCCTGAGCGGGCAATTCACAACGGCAAGCCTGAGCGGCACGGTTCTCGATCCCGCCGGGTCTGTCATCACCGGCGCGCGCGTCACGGTGCTCAACGTGAGTACCGGTTTTTCACAAACGGTAAATACCGATGCGAACGGCGCATTCCTCTTCAGCGCTCTTCCCGTAGGCAGTTACAGGCTGACCGTGGAGGCGGCCGGTTTTTCCACCTATGTGCAGGATGGCATTTCGCTTGCGGTGAACCAGGCGGCGCGCCAGACTGTCACTCTGCAAGTGGGGGCCGTCTCGGAACGCATTGAAGTATCGGGCGGCACCGAACTGGTGACCACCACAACCGCCACTGTGGGAGAGACCGTCAACACCCGGCAGGTAGTCGATCTCCCCCTCGACGGACGCACGGCTCAGTCTCTGGTGTTTCTTGCGGCCGGAACGCTGGACACCACGGATCGCTACTGCGGCCTAGGCTGTCACGGCGGTGTGTACCCCGGCGAGCAGCAGGCCTCCATCAATGGCGCCGGACCGGGCGCTGTCAATTACCAGCTCGATGGCGCAAGCCACAACGACACCTATCTGAACACGAATCTGCCGTTTCCGAATCCAGATTCGGTCCAGGAGTTCACGTTGCAATCGACGAATCTGACTGCCGAGTACGGCAACGCGGTCGGCGGAGTCGTCAACATCGTCACGAAATCCGGCACGAACCAGCTCCACGGCAGCGCGTTTGAGTTTCTACGCAACGGCGCTGCGAATGCCCGCAACTTCTTCGCGCCGAAACACGACGAGTTGAAGCGCAACCAGTTCGGCGCGAGCATTGGCGGACCGATCCTCAAGGATCGCCTGTTCTTCTTCGGAACGTATCAAGGCACGCGAATACGCAATGCGCCGGAAGGGCAGATCGCATTCGTGCCGACCGCGGCCGAGCGTGCCGGAAATTTTTCTTCGCTGCTGCCGGGCACTCAGCTTGTGGATCCATCAACGGGCGTCCCGTTCCCCAATAACCAGATTCCCGCTAACAGGCTGAGCCCAGTGGCGCAGAATTTCTTTAAGTACATACCACTGCCGAATGGTCCCGGCCGGCAGTTGAACTACACCGGACCTAAAGACCAGCAGACCGAAAACCAGTTCATGCCCAAGATCGACTGGATACGCGGCAAACACCAGTTGAGCGGCCGCTACTACTTCACCGATTTCAAGCAGCCTCCGATCATCCAGCAGCAGAATCTGCTGGCTGCCACCGGACTCGGCAATGAAGTTCGCGTACAGAACCTCGCCGTCAACTACACCCTGAGTTTTACGCCTACGTTCCTCTCCAAGTTCTGGTTCGGGTGGAATCAGCAGCGCGGTGGTTCGCGCTCCAGCGCGCCGTTTGGGTTCCCGGATCTGGGAGTCAAGATCGCGGCGCCTACGCCGCCTGAGATTGCGCTCGACGTCAGCGGAGGATTCAGCATCAATACGAACCATCTTGGAGACTTCGACCGGGGCGACTGGACGGTGCGCGAGACCGTTACGAAAATCGTGGGCAGCCACGAGATGCATTTCGGCGGTGAAGCGGTGCGCGTAAAAAATCATCTGGTGAACACGTTCTTGATGGCCGGCTACTTCAGCTTTTCGAACAACCTTACCGGCGACAACCTGGCCGACTTCACGCTCGGGCGCGCATCATCGTTTCAGCAGGGCGGAGGCGAATTCAAGCTGCTCCGCGGCACGCGGTGGGGCTTCTTTTATCAAGACAACTGGCGCGTCTCGCCAAGGCTGACTCTCAACCTAGGCCTGCGTTGGGATCCATATTTCCCCTATACAGAGGCCGAGGGCCGGGTGACGTGCTTTCAGCCGGGGCAGAAATCGCAGCGGTATCCCAACGCGCCGGTGGATCTCACGTATGGCGGCGAAAACCATGACCCAAGCTGCCCGAAAGCCGGCTCGGAGCCCAATCTCGGCAATTTCGCCCCGCGCGTCGGATTCGCATATCGGGTGAGCAACGACGGCAAGACCAGCCTGCGCGGCGGATTCGGCTATTACTACATTCCAATCGAAACGAGCCAGTTCAATCTTTTCGTCGACACGGCGCCGTTCTCACCACAGTTCACGTTCAATGCTCCCGATTTCCAGGATCCCTACGGATCTCAAGGCCTGGTCAATCCCTTCCCAGCGCAGTACGGGCCTAGGGTGCCCGGCCCCGATGTTCAGTTCACGACGCCAACGTCCCTTTACGGCGTGTTCCAGAAGGACTTTCATATCCCGCTGCTGACCACCTGGAACCTGACGCTGGAACGCCAGCTTGGGCGAGACTGGGTGGCCCGATTCGGATACGTGGGGAACAAAGGCACGTTCCTGTCGAACGGCCAGAAGTCGCTGCGGGAATCGAACCCCGCCGTTTACATCCCGGGCGCCTCGACCGAGGACAACACACAGCAGCGGCGGCTGTACCGGGATTTCAGCACAGTCGGCCTGGTCTCGTCGGACAACAATTCGCACTACCACGCTTTTCAAGTCACGCTCGAAAAGCGGTTTGGCTACGGCCTCTCCGTGCTGACAAATTATACGTGGTCGAAAACAACCGACGACTACGGATGGACCAACCCGTTCAATCGTCATTTCGACTACGGTCCGTCCGACGATGATGTCCGCCACATCTTCAAGTTTTCCAACGTATGGGAGGTCCCGCGGATCACCAGCAATGCGGTGGCCGGAACAATCCTGAACGGGTGGACTGTCAACTCGATCGCGACGTGGCGAACCGGTTTTCCTTTTTCCATTTCGAGCGGCCAGGATAATTCGTTTAGCGCCGTCAATCGGGACCGCGCGGATTTTCTCGGCGGCGACGCTCAATTGGACATGGGACGCTCGCACGCGGATCTGATCGAGCAGTTCTTTGATACGTCCAGATTCACGGTAAATCGGATCGGGACGTTCGGCACTTCCGGGAAGAACAACATGCGCGGACCGCGATATTTCAAAACGGATCTCGGCATCCTGAAAAACTTCCGGATCACGGAGCAACACAGGATCCAGTTTCGTACGGAGTTTTTCAACGTATTCAATAACGTCAACTTCGATGCGCCGGGCAACAATGTCAGCTCAACAGACAGCTTTGGGCGGATTACGTCGGCGCAGAGCCCGCGAATCTTACAGTTCGCGCTGAAATATTTGTTCTGATGCATGACGCGATGTGTTGCGGCCGTCCTGTGCACGGGCATCGCTCTCGCGCTTCAAAGCGCTGAAGAGCTCAATGACCTGGGTGTCTCCCTGCGTAAGAAGGGCGATGGCCCAGGCGCCGTGCGCGCGCTTGAGCGGGCCGTGCGGCTGCGCCCAGAGGACGCTCGCATCCATAGCAACCTCGCGCTGGCGCTACAGGAATCCGGACGCGTCAGCGAGGCGGTTGCCGAATTGCGTACGGCTGCCGCGCTTTCCCCCGGCAACGCGCAGATCCGCCGGAACCTCGGAATTGTGCTGGCGCGCGCCGGAGATTCGGGCCGTGCGGAATCCGAATTGCGCGCAGCCCTGCGGCTCGCGCCCGGCGATGCTGAGAGCCGCCAAGCTCTGGGCCGCATATTGGGCCGGCAAAAACGCGTTACCGAGGCAATCACCGAATATCTGGAGGCCATCAAGCTTGAGGCTCGCAACCCCGACTTCCGTTACGAATTAGGGCGGCTCTACGAAGATGCCGGGAACCTGGCGGCGGCGGATGAAGCGTACCAGGTAGCCATTCGGCTTGCGCCGGATCGATTTGCGGCTCATCACGCCAGAGGCGCGCTTCTGCTGCGGACGGAGCGGCCGGCCGAAGCGGAAAAGGAACTCCGCCGCGCCGTCGCTCTCATGCCTTCATCCGGCGAGGCGCACAGAGACCTGGGACTTGCATTGCGGAAGCTGGATAGGCTTGACGAGGCGATCGCCGAACTGCGCCGCGCCGCTGAACTGCTCCCCGCCGATCCCCGGACTCGCATCATGCTGGGCCAGATGCTGGAACGGGCCGGCGCAAGCGAGGAAGCGGCTCGACAGCTCGCGGCGGGGCGCAAAGGGACCGAGCGGCAGCGCAATCGCGAGCTCGCCAAAACTTACAACAATCAGGGTACGGAGCTGCTTCAGCGGGGCGAGCTGGACGCCGCTGCCGCCAAGCTAAAGCAGGCCATAGACCTGAACCCGCAGGACCCGCTGGCGCACTACAATTACGGCCTTGCGTCGCTGCTTTCCGGCAAACTGGATCAAGCGATCGCGCATTTTGAGAGTGCAGTTCAGCTCGCCCCGGCGGATCCGGACACGCACTACTACTTGGGCCGGGCTCGGCTGCTTCGCAAAGAGTATGCCGCTGCTGTTGCGGAGCTGCAATCGGCAGTGAAACTGAATCCTGCCGACGCCCGAGCATACAATGCGCTCGGGGTCGCACTCGCCGCCAACGGGAAGCCGGACGCAGCGAAAGACGCATTGGAGAAGGCTCTCGAGCTCGATCCCTCCAGCCCGCTATTTCGCAAGAACACCCAGTGCCTCAGAGAGGGTTGCGCGCTCGAACCATAGGCCGCGCTGGAAGTAGTCTGGTATTGCGCCAACCGGTTCCGGCAAGAGAATCGACTCTGCATCGAGGGCTATCAGAGCGTCGCCGCGAAATATCTATCAGGCATAAGTAAACCCTCAGGCTTTGGCCTCGTGGTTGCCGCCAAAGGGAAATCCGTGGAGTTCGAATCGGAAAAGTTAGCCTTCGCAGGCAAGATGAAGATGACATGGACGTTCACCGCTGTTCCAGGGGGAACCGACGTCGCGATTCGCTGTGAGAATGTGCCCACAGGAATAAGCCGGGAAGATCATGGAGCAGGCTTCAGGTCCACTCTGGAAAATCTCGCGGTTTTCACCGAAGCACACTCGTCTTTGAACGCCTGATCCGTCAGATCGTTGTCATCAGGTACCAGTAAGCTATTCTTTAAATTTCCGGGTATGACACGCGTCCGCTTTGCTCCCTCACCCACTGGTTACCTTCACATCGGAGGCGCTCGAACATTCATCTTCAATTGGCTTTATGCTCGCCGCCAAGGCGGCGTTCTAGTTCTCCGCATCGACGACACTGACCTTGAACGGAACACGCAGACCTCTCTCGATTCCATTTACGAAGGTCTCCAGTGGCTGGAGCTAGCCTGGAACGAGTTCTACCGCCAATCCGACCGCCTCGACCTTCATCGCCGGGCCGCCTGGGCTATCTTCGACAAAGGATTTGCGTATCGCGACTTCACGCCCGCCTCTACTGCCCTTGAGAATCCAATGGGAGGATGGCTATTCAATCCGGGCATGCGCGAGCTCACCCGCGAGGAGAGCGGTCGCCGGGCCAACGCCGGCGAACCCTTCGTGTTGCGCTTCCGCGTACCGCGGGAGTCACGAAGCGACGTGGTTGTATCGGATCTCGTTTACGGGACCGTGAGCAAGGCTACCGGCGACATCGAGGATTTCGCGTTGCTGCGCTCCAACGGCCTGCCCACGTATCATATGGCATCCTGCGCCGACGACGCCGATCTCCGTATCACGGACATTTTGCGCGGCCAGGAACATTTGGCGAACACGTTCAAGCACATACTGATCTTCGAAGCGCTGGGTGTTGAACCGCCGAGGATGGCTCACCTACCGCTGTTGATGGCGCCCGACGGCGCGAAGTTGTCAAAGCGCATCCATGGCCCGGTGGTTAGCGTTACGACCTATCGTGACGCCGGTTTCCTTCCGCATGCGTTCGTGAATTTCCTTTCCCTTCTCGGCTGGTCACCAAAGAACGACCGCGAGAAGATGTCGCGCGACGAACTGATCGAGTTGTTCTCGCTCGACGGCATCAACCGGAGCAACGCAACCATTAACTTCACTGACGAGGAACCGTTCGATCCGAAGGCCGTGTGGCTGAATGCGGAGCATCTCCGCGCGCTTGATATTGAAGAACTCGCGCAGCGATTGGTGCCATACGCCCGGCAAGCTGGGTTTGCGAATGTCACGCCGGCCAAGCTTCGCGCCATCGCTCCACTGATCCAGGAGCGAATCCGTTTGTTACGCGATGTGAGCAGTGTGGCCGATTTCTTTTTCGCGGAACCGCGGTCCTACGATCCCGGGGAGTTGATCCCGCAAAAGGGAGATGCTGCCTTGGCTGTGCAGGCGCTCCGTAAATCGAAAGAAGTTCTATCGGCTGTGCCGGCTTTCGATCATGCAACGCTGGAGACAGCGCTGCGCGCCGCGGCTGCGGAATTGAAACTGAAGACGGGACAGATGTTCCAGCCCGTCCGGGTCGCCGTGTGCGGGCGCAAGAATGCACCGCCGCTTTTCGAGACACTTGAAGTGCTCGGGCGTGATACCGTGCTGAACCGGCTCGATTTTGCTTTAGGAATTGTTTGATGAACGATATCGATTCACCCCCTTCCAATTTCATTCGTGATCTGATTCTCGCCGACAATGCGAGCGGTAAACATGGCGGACGGGTTCACACACGCTTTCCACCCGAACCTAATGGCCACCTGCACGTCGGCCACGCCAAAAGCATCATGCTGAACTTTGGCCTCGCCGAGGAGTTCGGGGGCAAGTGCAACCTGCGCTTCGACGACACCAATCCTACGAAGGAAGAGACCGAGTACGTAGAATCGATCATCGAGGATGTGCGATGGTTGGGCGGCGATTTCGGCGACCGCATTTTTTATGCATCCGACTACTTCCAGCAGTTGTACGACTGGGCCGTCGAGCTCATCAAAAAAGGTAAAGCCTATGTTTGCGACTTAAGCAGCGACCAGGTGCGAGAGACGCGCGGCACACTGACCCAACCAGGCCAGAACAGTCCTTATCGGGATAGGAGCGTTGAGGAGAATCTGGACCTCTTCGCGCGCATGAAGGACGGCGAATTTCCCGACGGCTCGCGCACGCTACGCGCCAAAATCGATATGGCGTCGCCCAATTTGAATATGCGGGATCCCGTCATGTACCGCATCCTGCACGCCGAGCATCATCGCACGGGCAATCGTTGGTGCATTTACCCGATGTACGACTGGGCGCACGGTCAATGCGATTCCATCGAAGGCATTACCCATTCGATATGTACTCTCGAATTTGAAGACCATCGTCCACTCTACGATTGGTATCTAGATCAGTTGGGTGTCTTCCATCCACAGCAGATCGAGTTCGACCGATTGAACTTGACGTACACGGTATTGAGCAAACGCAAGCTGCTGCAACTCGTCGAGCAGGGCATGGTGGAGGGCTGGGATGATCCAAGAATGCCGACCATCAGCGGCATGCGCCGCCGTGGCTACTCCTCGCAAGGTTTGCGCAATTTTGCCCGCAATCTCGGCGTCTCGAAGACGAACGGTATCACCGAATTTGAGAAGCTCGAATACTACATCCGGGAGGATCTGAACCGGACGGCACTTCGCGTGATGACGGTTCTGCGCCCGCTCAAGCTGGTATTGACGAACTATCCCGAAGGCCAGGTCGAATTGATGGAAGCCATCAATAATCCCGAAGACGCAAATGCAGGCACGCGATCCGTGCCGTTCAGCCGCGAGCTCTGGATCGAGCAAGAGGACTTCCGCGAGACACCTCCCAAAGGCTATCATCGTCTGTACCCAGGGAATGAAGTCCGGCTGCGCTACGGCTACATCATCAAATGCCAGAATGCTGTAAAAGACCCCGTCACAGGCGAGATCACGGAAATTCACTGCACATACGATCCGCAGACCCGCAGCGGCCGGCAAACACGGAAGGTGAAATCAACCATTCACTGGGTTTCGGCAGCGCAGGCAATTCCGGTCGAGCTCCGGCTCTACGACAAGCTGTTCACCGTTGAAAATCCAAACGAGGTGCCCGAAGGCCAGGACTTCACAATGTATTTGAATCCGAAATCCCTCGAAATCGTGCACGGGAAAGCGGAGCCGTCGCTGGCGAATGCGCGGCCTGGCGACCGCTATCAATTCGAGCGTGTTGGGTATTTCTGCGCAGACAGCTCGTCGACGCCCGAGCGGCTCGTCTTCAATCGTACTGTGGAGCTACGGGACACATGGGCGAAACTTCAGAGGCAATTATAGGCATGTTAGTGCCAGTCGATCGCGAACCGGGTTGCCAACCCGTCCGCCTGAAAGAGTAGAATGGTCGTCGAAAATGCACACTCGAGAGTACAAGCCGGACGAATCCTTTCGAGCCTTGATTGACACGATGGACGAGATGGAAAGCTTGCAAAACGTACGTGGCGGGGTACTTTTCGTGGAACGTGCCGCGGCACGGCGAGGCAGTGTTTGCGGAGTTGGACGATGCAGAAAAGTCTTTGTTTAGCGTTTATGCAAAAACGACTCCGGATCTTCTTCCAGCCGAACGGCGGTCACGACGGCTCCGTACCATAGGGCATCCACAGGAGTGATCGATCAGATTCGTAGCGAGAAATGCCCTTCTCAAGGCGATTTCAGTTGGACGTGTTATCGCTACCTCCCGAAGCGACAACACGCCGGCCTGGCGGAACAGCGCCAGAAGTAATGGTCGGGCGTTAGTCGTCAATTTGACGCGGAACGCTCAATGTCCGGTTACCGGTTTGATCGTTAGTTCTTGAGCCCGTATTGATCCTGGGTGATAAGCGGGGTTTCCTTCCAATCAGCTCAGAACCAAAGCGAGCTTGCCGAGGTAGTGACTTTCAAGCGCCCGCTGGGCCTCGGCCGCCTCTTCTAACTTAAAGGTTCGCGCAATGTGGACTTCAAACGGCCCGCCGTCGATCAGTTCATTCAGTTTGGCAAACGTCTTCGGGTCGGGCTCCCCATTGTAGGCCATGACCTTCACGTCGCCACGCGCCTGAGGAACGTCCTCCACGCCGTTCGGGTAAGCGGCTCGTCCACCTTCCCGCAGCGCCGCAATCGCCTGCTCCGCCGCTTTCCCGCCAGCGGTCAACAAAGCGGCATCCAGACCCTTCGGCGCAAATTCATGCGCCGCTTTTCGAATATCCTCTCGATGCCCGTCGATAACCTTGTCGGCTCCCAGACGTTTCACAAACTCCACGCCATCTTGGCCTGAGGCCACCGCCAGAACCCGTGCTCTCATGCGTTTGGCCAACTGAACCGCTAAATGGCCGATGCCGCCGCCGGCGCCGAGGATCAGAATCGATTCACCAGCTTTAAGCTGAAGCGTCTTATCCAGACCGTCCATCGCGGTGACGCCATCCACGGCCAAGACACCGGCATCTCGGGTAGACAACGCCTGCGGAATCGGTGCCGCGTTAGAGGCCTTGACCACGGTATATTCCGCATAAAAGCCGCCCTTCGGACTCATCAAATTAATGCCGTAGACTTGGTCGCCACGTTTTAGATTGTGAACGTGATCGCCCACCTGTTCGACAGTTCCCGCGCCGTCCGACCCCAGCACGTACGGAAAGTTAGTATGCATGCCGAACTCTTTAGCGAAACCTCCTTCGCGTTCGAACGGATCCCAGACGCCGACCCCTGCGGTATCCACCCGGACCAGGATCTCATCGGTCCCTACTTCCGGCACCAGCAGTTCCCGCGTCTTCATCTTCTCGATTCCCCCAAATTCATCAATCGCTACCGCGCGCATCGTTTGATTTGGTTTGTTTTTCACAAGATTCTCCTTTCTGCATGGAGTCCATGCTTGTTCTTTTAGCTATTTGACAATCCAAAGGAGGGATACGTTGCGCGAACCCGTGCATGCGGAACTCAGCCAGGTACTGGATTTTACTTGTGCTGGGCGAGATGGGCTGTGGTGCGTGCGGTTCTTGGAACTGGCGAGTCGGTGTCCATCAAAGAACTTTCGGTATGAGTCGCGCCTGGCGGGGCGAATCGCTTCTAATCCGAAGGGCCACTACGGTCTCGATTCGCAAACCGCCAAACGACCGACCACGCCGTCTTACTGGAAAACATCCGGATGTAGTCCCCGACCGTTGCCGGTGCCGGCCAGTGCCGTCCGAATCGGTCACTCGGCGGGACTGGCGTATAAGTCCGGATGACCTCCTTCCGACCAGCCCGTAGCCCGCCGATTGCGGCGGGCCGCAAATAGGTGGACTCGCGAAAGTGTGGAAATCGAATTCCTCTGCTCCACTATTGGCGCAGTGATCTGAAACCAACGCGAAGCTCCTCTGAAAGGAGTTCCGGTTGTTCCCACGCCGCGAAGTGACCGCCCTTGTCGAGCTTGTTGTAATGGATGAGTTTGGGATACGCCCGCTCCGCCCAGCTTCGTGGAGCAGGATAGAGCTCGTCGGGGAAGACGCTGACGGCGGCCGGAACTGCGACGCCTTTGACGGCGAAGAACGACGCGCCCCAGTTCTCCCAATACAAGCGGCCCCCTGAGATCCCAGTGTTCGTCAACCAGGCGAGCGTGACGTTGTCGAGCACGTCATCGCGCGTGAGGCCTTCTGTCCCTCCAGCAAAGACACGGGCAATCATCTCGTAGCTGCGTGCGTCGTGATCCAGAAAATAGGCCGCCAGGCCGACGGGCGAATCCGCGATTCCGTACAGCGTCTGCGGCCGCAATCCCATCTGGAAGCCGTACCCGATGCCTTTTGCGTAGACGAAGCTCAGCCGCTCGTACGCGATCTTCTCGTCGTCCGTGAGATTCGCCGGCGCCGGCGCGCCGGAAAAGGCCAGCTTGTCGATGTCGGGCGGGATCACGTTCGCCATGTTCGTGTGGATGCCGAGCAATTCCGGCGGCGCCTGTGCGCCCATGATCTCGGTGATGATCGCGCCCCAATCCCCGCCTTGCGCTACGAACTTCTCGTACCCAAGGCGCTTCATGAGCACCGCCCATGCGTGGGCGATATGGGCGGAGTTCCACCCGGTCGTGGCCGGCCTGCCGGAAAAACCGTAGCCGGGCATCGACGGAATTACGACATGGAACGCATCAGAGGCTTTTCCGCCGTGTGCGGTGGGATTGGTCAGCGGATCGATGATCTTCAACTGTTCGGTGATCGAGCCGGGCCATCCGTGCGTCACGATGAGCGGCAGCGCATTTTCGTGTTTTGAGCGGACATGAATGAAGTGGATGTCCAGACCGTCGATCTCGGTCAGGAATTGCGGCAAGGCATTCAGTTTCGCCTCGACTTTGCGCCAATCATAATCCGTCGCCCAATAGTGCGCCAGCGCTTGAATCGTCGCGAGCTGGACTCCTTGGGTTGCATCCGGCACGGTTTCCCGTTCGGGCCACTTCGTCGCCTGGATGCGGCGGCGCAGCTCAGTGAGTTCGGCTTCCGGAACATTCACATGAAACGGACGAACAGCGGATTTATCGGCGACCGCTTGGCGTGCTCCTGTCGGTGACATTTTCGCTCTCCTCTCCTTAACACAACCTGGCTTAGTGATGAACTGGCCCCGCAGCACAGCGGCAGAACACCAAGCCCAGGAATCGTCCTACGCTGATCCGCACAATTATCCCGCACTCCCTTGCTCCTTGATTGTGCAGGGCGCACGAAAAAGAGTCTGAGTCCGCCACGATTTGGACGGAAACATACCAGCGGAGTGAGTCCGCTCTGGCTTACAAACAAAGCCGATTGGGAAGCACGTCTGACCGGATCGTGGAGCGGAACTGGAACGGTGAGCGTCGTAGTCTCCACCTGCTTTTGCATGATCCGATGACTTCCCCTGTCGGACTGCGGCAAATCCGTTTTGCCCGAGAATTCGACAGACCTCCGAGCCCGAAAGAACTCGAAGTCTACCCAACCGGAACCTCAACTTGAGTTACGAAGACTTCATTGTGAAAACGCCGGGTGACTTCGGACGGGGAAGCGCATTCGAAGAACAGCGTGAGCGCCTCGATAAGATTGGTTCGCGCTTCTTCAATTGACGCACTCTCGCTTGCAATGTCGAATTCCGGGCACAACGCCACAAAACCGTCGTCTTCACGTTCAATAATGGCGGTTAAGCGCTGGGCTGGCTTCATGACCCGAGTCTACACCAGTTCAAGTGGCTGTATAGCCGCCCAACGCTTCCCCGTGCCGGCCGGTAAGGACCAAGTCCGGTTCACATAGCGGGACGAGCATAACACGGCGAGGTGCTGGGGTTTTCCGAAACTCGGTTATAGACACGCCTTCCAGCTCTTATCTGCTCTTCTGTACGACGGCTTCCGCCTGGTTCGAAGCCGCTGGCGGGCAGTTCCGATGTTGACGTGCATCGGATTCATCTTTTGTGTGACCTGGATAGTCGCCAGCGAACCGACGTCATGGCGGCAGCTCCAGCGGCTACCGGCGCACCGAATGTGCCGACACCAGATCGCCGGATTCTGAATGCGCCTTACAATGCCGGAGAATTAGCAGGATTGGACAGTTGCCGGGCTACGCTGTCCTTGCGTGCAGAGTCGCACCACTTCAGCCACATTGGGGTATGAGAGCACTGTGTAGTGATTGCCGGATACCTCATGCACATCGATGTTACCGGCAATCAGGCGACGCCATCCAAAGTACCGGTCCGCCGGCGCAGTCAGCGGGCGTTTTTCGCATATGAGGACCGATGCATCACCCGCCCAACGGTCTCTACGCATGGAAAGGTACCTTTGAGCCGCCTCGAACTGTGCGGCTGCCAATCTCTTTGCAAACATCCCCTGCTCCGTGTCCCGGGCAACCGTAGCGGTGGAACGGCTACCGGTAGCCACTCGCGAAAGCCATTGCACCTTCTCGAGCACAAATTCGCTCTTGCGATTCCGATTCATTCGTGTGAAGTTGCGCAAAGCGACGATGATCCTGGCTGCCGTGCTATCGCAACTGCCTTCCCCATAAGATTCAATCAAGCCCAACCAGGCGACCTTTTGACCCGAGGCAGTCAATTGCCTGGCAATCTCCAGCGCGATCGGCCCTCCCAGAGAAAAGCCGCAGAGACGATAGGGTCCGTTCGGCTGAACGGTTCGCATGGCTTCCAGAAAGTCTGAAGCAACGGATTCCACAGTCAGACTCTCGACTCGCTCCGCGGGTAGACCAAGCGGCTCCAGGCCAAAGATAGGGCAATCCCACTCCGGAGCATTAGCGAAGTCGTGGAACCAGTGCACCCCGCCTCCTGCTCCAGGTACGCAGAACAAGTGTGTGCCGTGTTTCTTCTGGTTGAGCGGAACGAGAACATCGGAGGCCGATTGAGCTGCGACGGCGCCTCGCAAGTGCCTCGCGAGCCGTTCTACCGTCGGATACCGCATCAAGTCCGGAAGCCGAAGCTTCTGTCCGGTGGCTTCGTGAAGTTCAGTGAGAATGCGCACCAATCCGAGCGAATCCACGCCGGAGTCGAACAGGCTCGCTGTTCGGCCAAAATGCTCCGCTCCAAACGCAGCGCCGAAAATTTGCGCGATCCGTGCTTCGAGTTCATCTTCGAAAACGGAAAGGCCTGCGCTCAACGGTTCCGCACGATCCAGTGTGAGGGCACGCAGATCGACCTTGCCATTGGGAGTCAGCGGAATGTCGTCAAGGAACATGTAACGAGTCGGCACCATGTATGAGGGCAGCTTCGAAGCCAGATGAGCCATGATGCCACTGATCGGGGGCGGCGGGATATTACGCTCCGCCACAATAGCCGCTAGAAGTATCGGACCACCGGCCGGAAGCTGGTGGAAAACGACCACAGCCTGTCGGACTCCCGGACATTCCCGCAGATGAAAAGCAATTTCATCGAGTTCAATCCGAAAACCACGCAGTTGTACCTGCCCGTCATTCCGTCCCAGGAATTCCAGAAGCCCGGCTTCGTTCCAGTACACCCGATCACCGGTGTTGTACATCAGTCCTGAGCCCCACGGGTTGGGAACGAAGCGCTCAGCGGTAAGTTCCGGACGATTCAAATATCCGCGTGCCACGCCAGGACCGCCGAGAAAAAGAATCCCGGGCACACCTCGCGGCACGAGACGGAGCGTCTGCGGATCGAGCACAACAGCTAAGAAATTCGCGATAGGCCGCCCGATCGGCGGAGATTGCACGGGTACGCTGGACGAAGGGACGTCGCACCACGTCGCGTCCACAGTTGTCTCTGTAGGACCATACGTGTTGATGAAACGAAAAGGCTGTGGAGCGAACGGCGGCCGATGCAGTTTGTCGCCGCCGGTGAGAAAAAAACGAAAATTAACCGCATCGGACCAATCCGCATTCACCATCAGTTCCGCAATCGCAGTAGGAATGAAACTGACGTTGACGTTGGTTTTGGTAATCCATTCCCGGAGCTCGTCCGGGTTTACGCGCGCTGATGCCGGTGGAATGTGAACGCTCGCGCCGGCCGTGAGATACGGCCACACATCCGTAATGGAAGCGTCGAACGCCACTCCGGAGATGAATGAACTCCGGAATGAGGCATCGATGCCGAGTTCCGCCTGATAATGGCCCACCACGTTCATCAGTGAATCATGCCCGATCAGCACACCTTTGGGCTTACCGGTAGAACCTGAGGTGTAGATGACGTATGCAAGATCCCCTGCTTCCGGAAGAACGAGGTCCTGAGTCTTGGGATCAGAGCTTGTCGGAATACTGCCTAAAAGGATCTCACTGCAGCTTGGCGGGTTCCGAAGCTCGCGCTGAGTAAGCACGGCGCGGGCGCCGCTGTCTGCAATCACAGACGATATCCGTTCCGCGGGAGTCGATGCATCAATGGGAACGAAGGCGGCGCCGGCCAGCAGCACACCGGTCTCCGCTTCAATCAAGTCCACTGAGGCTTCGCAAACGATTGCCACCAGGTCACGCTTGCGGACGCCATTTCTGCTTAGGGCTGACGCTATATCCGCAGCTCTGGCCAATAGTCCTCCATACGTAATTGAGCGGATGGGCGACGATACGGCAAGAGCGTCCGGAGTCAAGGTGGCGTGCTGCAGGAAACGGTCGACCACGGTCCCGCCTGGGATGGGCAAAGACGGGCCCCGGCCCAGTTCCACAAGCGCTGTTGCTTCCGATGGATCGAGAACGTCAATCTCACAAAGCAGCGGGTCCTCACTCGAGGTGATTTGACGGAACACACGGCGCCATGCGACGAGTATCTCATTGGCGAGTTCGGCTGAGTCGCGAGACGTATCATATTCGACTTCGGCTTCGATCTGCTGCCCGGCGCGAATAGCCAGGGACAATGTTCCGGAGCGTTCGAGCATCTGAAACCCCGGATCGTCAGCGGCAACCTCCTCGAACATGTAGAGGCTGTCCAGGAGTTCGGTTCCTGGCGAAAGCCCACACACCTGGTAGATCAAAGGAAGCGGCGTACGCTCAAATTCGCGCGTGGATCTCCAGTCTGCGCGAAGTTCACCGAGCAATGCGGAGACTCTCTCTCGTTCGCCAATGCGGATGCGCAGCGGCACCGTATTGATGAACATTCCCAAAAGAGTACGAGGATCCTCGAACGACCAAGCGCGCCCATGGCGGACCGTGCCGACAATCTGTTCCGTCCGAAGCGTGTAGCGCTGAAACACGATCGCCCAGGCAGCCAAGGCGTATCCACTCAAATGAAATCCAGAGCCGGCGATGCTCTTTCGGATTTCTTCCGTTTCGGCGGCTGTAAATCGGGTATGAACGAATCCGGGGCCACCCTCCGGTTTACGCCCGGGGGCAACCAGCCCTGTAGCGGGCTCCACCTTAGCCAGATATTTGGTCCAAAAATCCCGGACAGCCTCAACATCGTCCGATTCAATGCCTTCAAGATAATCGGAGAAACGGCGCTCCTCCGGGATATGGCATGGGCGGCCAGCTACGTTATCGGCATAGACCTGCAAGGCTTCCTGAGCCAGTGTTTTCCAGGAACGGCCATCCAGCAGTACGTGATGAAAGGTGGTAATGGATCGGTAAAGCCCGGGTTCGAGGCGAATGACAGTATTGCGTAGCAGAGGAGGCTGTTCGATTTCAAAGCCAGTGAGGCGGTCTCGTTCAAGAAAATCGTTCAGTTGACGCTCACGAAACTCTGGGGAGAGATTCGACCAGTCAAGAAATTGGAAGGATGGCGTCGCGCTTTCAGCGAAGCGTATCTCGAGATTGCCATCATGCGCCCAGTCGAATGAGGCGCGGAGGATTTGGTGATGATTACAGAGACAATTCCAGGCGGCAATCCAGGAATCAAGCTGGAAATCTGCCGAAAAGTCTCGGATCTGTTGTTGAATATAAAGTCCCGGTGTTTTGCGGCCGGCAAATGCCATTGCCCGCTGCATGAGGGAAGCATTCATGGAAGGTATGCTACGGCTCGCATGCTCCACGCCCAACGCATCTCGAACAGCCATCTGAGAGCGCCTATTCGAACGTGGCGTTAATGCCCGCAATAATATTAATCATTTAGAGCGATATGGTTTCAAAAATACCTCATCATTCCGCTGAAAGTCAACATGGATTAAAGCCCTCGATCAAACCTGCGACTGAAAAATACCAAAGCTATAGGCGAACGATAGCTTGAGGCAAACGCGCCAGACACGGCAATTCTGCCGCACGGCCGCAGATGAGGTGCGATAATGTCACAACTTGGCGCCATGCGAATGATCCTGTAGCTTCTGGTCGCCGTGGCACTCGCGTGTGATGTTGCTGGTGAGCCGGGCGGGACTCGAACCCGCGACCCTTTGCTTAAAAGGCAAATGCTCTACCGACTGAGCTACCGGCCCGCTGGAAGGATTTGCGTGCGATCTTCCTCAGCTTAGCATAGAGCGCTTTACTGCTCTCCCCTGCCGTGCCGTTCCCATCCCGCTATCTGGCGCAGCCGTGGACGGAGCCGAGACCCGGTGCCACAATATTGAAGAATATGTCCGAACCTGTATTCCTGATTGCGAATGGAGATCTGCGCCTCTCCGCGAATCAGAACTGCTGGCCCGCGCAGGCGCGCGTCGAAGAGGCTGTGGTCGATGCCATCCGAGGGCAGGGCAGGGAAGTGCGGAGGGCACATCCCTGGGATCCAATGAAGCGCCACGGATTCATCGACAGCCAAAAGTACGGCATGCAGGTCTTTCGCGAGATTCCCGCGGAAGCGCCCCTGGTCGTTGTAGAAGCCGTCTGGCAATATAGCCATCACGTTCTCGCCGGATTGTACACTCACGCTGGTCCGATCCTCACAATTGCAAACTGGAGCGGCGAGTGGCCGGGCCTTGTTGGTCTGCTGAATCTGAATGCATCACTCACCAAGGCCGGCGTCCGCTACAGCTCTTTGTGGAGCGCCGATTTTCGTGATGAGTTCTTCCTGGGCGGACTTCAGACGTGGTTGCGTGGAGAGGAGATTCATCATGATCTTTCTCACGTTGTCCCCCTCGGGCGCTTCAGGCTGCCGGAAAAGGCGCGGGCGGTCGGCAGGGAGCTTGCCCAGGAACTCCGGCGCGGCAAGGCCATTCTCGGCGTCTTCGATGAGGGATGTATGGGGATGTATAACGCGATTATCCCCGACGAGCTGCTCCATGCCACGGGTGTTTTCAAGGAGCGGCTCAGCCAATCCAGTCTATACGCCGAGATGTTGCGCGTGAGCGAGAGCGAAGCTGCCGCCATACGCGAATGGCTTGTGCGCAAGGGCGTGCGCTTTCTCACTGGGCGCGATCCCGATACCGAGTTGACCGACAGTCAAATCCTGGACCAGTGCAGGATGTATATTGCCGCCCTGCGCATCGCGGATGAATTCGGCTGCGATGCCATCGGCATTCAGTATCAACAGGGTTTGAAGGATTTGGCTCCGGCTTCGGACCTGGCGGAAGGCTTACTGAACAACGTCGATCGCCCGCCGGTGAAACACGCCGCGAATGGCCGTATTCTATACGAGAGTCAGGCTCTGCCCCACTTTAACGAGGTCGACGAGTGCGCCGGCCTGGATGCCTTGATCACGAACCGGATTTGGAAGAAACTCGGCTTCGATCCGGAAACCACGCTGCATGACGTACGATACGGTGAAGCAGCCAGGTTTAATGGCTGCGAAGAGTTTGTCTGGGTCTTCGAGATTTCGGGCGCCGCTCCACCCGCGCACTTTATCGGTGGGTACGCGGGTGCTGTGAGTGAACGCCAGCCGCCTATGTATTTTCGATTGGGCGGCGGAAGTTTGAAAGGTGTGAGCAAGCCCGGCGAGATTGTCTGGAGTCGTATTTTCGTCGATAACGGGTCATTAATGGCCGATATCGGCCGGGCCAAAGTCGTGGAGTTGCCGCACGAAGAGACGGAAAGGCGATGGCGCATCACAACGCCGCAATGGCCGATTATGCATGCCGTCACGTATGGCGTCACACGGGACCAGATGATGGCGCGGCACAAATCCAATCATATTCAGGTGGCTTATGCTCCCGACCGAGCGGGCGCAAATCTCGCGCTGGCGGCTAAGGCCGCAGCCTTTGAGGAGATGGGCCTGGAGGTCTTCATCTGTGGCACGAATCACGGCCTTGAATAATAGGGGAATGCTATAATTTCGTAGTCGCACACAGCAGGCCAGAACGAGCCTGGTCCCCCAACATTTCTGCTGGCGTGGCGGAACTGGCAGACGCGCTGGATTTAGGTTCCAGTTCCCGTGAGGGAGTAAGAGTTCGAGTCTCTTCGCCAGCACCATCAATCCTGCTATCGAAGTACTAACCGTCATCGTTTCTAAAGTCGCCCGTATAGCGGGCGCATGGGCATTGCCGAACTGAAAAACTGAGAGAAGAGGCACGGCTGCGCTACTAAACGATTTGAATCACCCAGCCGATAAGAAAGTAAGCGCGCGCGATGTTAGATATCGCACGCCCGGCGAAAGGAGCGTCTCACCAGCAGCATGTCGACACGAGTAGCAATTTGTGACACTGAGCCCATTGCAATCGAAGGGCTCCAAGCTCTGCTAGCGCGCTGCGAAGACTTTCAATTGGTTGGCGCGGAAGCTTCTCTGCTCAGCGGCATGGATGTAGTCCTCGAAAAGGCTCCGGACATCGTTTTGATCGACAAATCGTTCGGCATCCATTTGCTGCTGGACTGGCTGCGCCGGTTGCGCACCAACGGCAGCAACGTAGCTCCGGTCGTCTGGGGAACCACCATGGCCGAAGCGGAGGCAATGCGCCTGCTTCAGGCAGGCGCTAAAGGAGTGTTGCGTAAAACGACATCCACCACGCTCATCCTAAGCTGCTTGCGCACTGTAGCCGAAGGCAGCACCTGGATGGAGGAAGCTTTGTTTGAAGGAACAGAGCGTCAGGTGCGAGGGATGCGCGCGGCGCTCACAGCGCGCGAGTTGCAAGTGGCCGAACTGGTCGAGCGGGGCCTGAAGAATCGTGATATTGGGATGCGTCTCGGAATCCGCCCAGGCACGGTCAAGATACACCTGAAACACATTTTCGAAAAGACTGGCATTCGCGGCCGCTACGGCCTCGCGCTCTCCGGGTTGAAAGAGAAAGGATTTCTATCTCTGCCGCCGGTCTGAGCTGCCCTCGGCGCCTGGTTTGAGCCAGGCGCGAGCGCCTTCCGTTCGCGAGAACGCCGTCACTAGGAGCCCCGACGGCTAGCTTTGGCGCGGGCTGCCGCCGGCATGGGTGCTTGGGCCGCCACTGCCATCGCCTCCTGCGTCACCTCCGGTACCTCTTGTGACGCGTCGTTCAATTGTGCAACTGCCGCAGCCGGGAGTGCTTCGGCCTGCTTGGTGAAAGACACGCAGCCATATTCGGGATCGAAATCCACTCGAATCCAGTCGCCTCCGCGCACCTGATCGGTTGCAATCAGGTTCGACATCGGGTGAACCAGAAGACGGTCGATCGTCCGCTTCAAGTGTCTGGCTCCGTATTTCAGGTCGGCTCCCTCACGTAGCAGAAACGATTTCGCGGCATCAGTCACGGAAAAAGCAAACGCTGGCCCCTCGCTTGTGGCGAGAATTCTGTGACGAAGTTCGTTCAGTTCCAGGTCCAGAATCGATCGCAGCTGTGTATCGCCCAAAGGGCGGAACACCACCACGTGATCAATTCGGTTCATAAATTCAGGCGTGAACTTGCGACGGGCCGCCTCCATGCCCGCTTGGCTGATCCGATCCGTGAGGTCTTCATCGACGCGTCCGGCCAACCGTTGCCTCTCGATTTCGCCCGCTGCGAACCCGAGGCGCGGGCGAAGTATGTTGCTCATTTCGGTCGCACCCAGGTTGCTGGTCAGGAAGATCATCGCATGAGAAAAATCCACGCGCTGATTGTCTCCCAGCGTCAGCGTCGCTTTATCGAGAATTCCGAGCAACAGGTTCCATAATGCGTCCCCTGCCTTTTCGATCTCGTCGAAAAGGACGAAGCTCAGCTTCATCGATTCAGTGTGGTGGCGATTGAGCGCTTCCTGGTTCAACATGGCGCGCGTCTCGCGGTGTCCCAGATATCCGGGCGGTGCGCCGATGAGGCGGGCGATCTCATGGCCGTGCTGGAACTCCGCGCAGTCGATCTTCAGCACCGCTCGCTGATCGCCGGCCAAGCTCTCGGCCAGCGCTTCCACGATTCTGGTTTTTCCGGTGCCCGTAGGTCCGAGGAACAGGAAATTGGCCACCGGCCGTCCAGCACTATTCAGCCCGGAAAGGTATGCCTGATAGGCCCGAACTATAACTTCAATGGCTTCGTCTTGTCCGACGATGCGGTTTTGCAGGCTGGCCTGCAACTCTTCGGCTTTTTTTCCGGTCCGACCGGGATCCAGCCGCTGGTTGAGGCGGTTCATATGTTGCGTGCCCCCCTCCCGAGCGCAATCCCCAAAGCGCTCTAATTCATCAGACGCTTGAGCGTCTTCCTAAGATACGTAGCTTGCGGAAACTTAATCTCTCTGACTTCGGCGAGCTCTCTTGGCCGCTCAGGTTATGCTGAAGTAGAGAAACTCAGGACACTGACGAGGTACCGGAGAGAACGTGATACATGATTATCGCAGCTTCGAAGACAGATTTCGAGAGCAGTTACATCTGAGCCGGCGCCCTGTGGCTGTGGCATTTCGGAGTGCTCCACCCGAGGGTGTGCCAGCATTTTCCGGCAGTGTCCCATCCGGCTGCAGCTTCTGGCGGCTGGCATCGGAAGGCCGTAGTTTCTCGACAATCGCCGGCGATCATTTCAATTGCCCGATCGGCAGCTACACCCATAACGTGTCTGTGCCGGCTGAGCGCTCAGCCGAACTGGAAGACGTGCTGAAACTGATGAACGGAATCGGCTACATTCGCATGGAAGAAATTCCTTCGGTGTTCCGGCTGGCCGAAGCGCCTCAGGCCGTCGTTTACGCTCCGCTCGGCGAGACTCCAGTTGATCCCGACGTCGTGCTGTTTGCAGGTCCCCCTGGCAATTTGATGCTGCTGATTGAAGCTGCGTTTCGAGCAGGCGTCGCCTCGGGACTTCCGCTGCTGGCGCGTCCAACCTGTATGGCGCTTCCCGCGGCACTGGCGACAGGTGTCGTCACCAGCGCGGGATGCATTGGTAACCGGATCTACACCGATGTTGGTGAAGATCAACTTTATACCGTCGTTCCGGGGAGGCAGTTGAAGGCCGTGGCTGACGCGCTCGAAACTATTGTAAAGGCCAACGCCGGACTGGCTGAGTATCATCGCGCCAGACGCTCGGAGTTGCTCGTTGTAACCTGAGCCGCGCTTTACACAATCATCAGGCATCTGCGACGGAGCATGTCGAGGGCTGCCTGTGTGGCGAACGTTCGAATCCGCGTCCGGTCCCCGAGAAACTGGCGGTGTGCGATCTGGCATCCTGCCGCGGAGGCGAGCCCGATATACACAGTGCCAATCGGTACTTGTTCGCTGCCGCCGTCCGGACCAGCTACTCCCGTAATAGAGACTGCGTACGTCGAACCGGTACGCCGCCTCGCGCCGACGGCCATTGCCTCAGCAGCCTGAGCGCTGACCGCGCCATGTTCTTGGAGCAATAGCTCGCCTACCCCCAGGGTTTCGATCTTCATCCGGTTTGTATACGTAATGAAGCCGCCCAGGAAGTATTCTGAGCTCCCGGGAACTGCGGTAATCCGCTCGCCCAGCATGCCGCCTGTGCAGCTCTCCGCGACCGCGAGCGTTGCGTGCTCCCTGCTGAGCAGCTCACCCACCACCACCTCCAGCGGATCGCCATTTCGGGAATAGATGCGGTCGCCGAGCAGGAACTCGATCGCGCTCGATACTTCGGTGAGCAGTCCCAATGCCTCCGTCTCGGTCGCGCACCGGGCGCGCAGATGCACTTGAATATCGCCGGCCGCCGCCAGAATTGTGGTTGCAGGGTTCGTGTATTTCTTATAGACAGGCGAGATGAGCTGGTCCAGGTCGCTTTCCGGCAATCCCGCGACGCGCAGAACCACAGTCCGAATCACCTGCTGCGGAACAAGGCGCTCCAGCCTCGGCATACACTGACGGGTGAACATCGCCTTCAGCTCGTGCGGCGGCCCAGGCAGGAGAATCAGGACCGTATCGGACTCCTCGATCCACTGTCCCGGTGCCGTACCGCGGTCGTTAGGCAAAATCTGGGCCCCGTCGACGATGAAGGCCTGCCGGCGATTCACCTCGGCCATCCGGCGCTTCAATTGGGCGAACCTCTGTTCGAGCTGCGCGTTGATCTCCGCATGAAAGACGAGCCGCCGGTCAAGCGCTTGGGCCACGGCTTCGCGCGTGAGATCGTCCTCGGTTGGGCCCAGACCGCCGGACAGGATCACCAGCTCCGATCTTCGGGTGGCCTGTTGTACAGCCGCTGCGAGGCGCTCCAGATCGTCGCCGACTATGCACTTTGTCGTCACCTCGACACCCAGCGAGTTGAGCCGTTCAGTCAGATACAGCGAGTTCGTGTCGACGCGCTCAGAACTCAGCAGCTCGGAGCCGACTGCGATGATTTCCGCGTTCATTCGGTGTTGAGAGCTGGTCAGGGCAGAGGTCTGCCCTTAATGCCCACATCCACGCGGTATAGCGCATTAGATGTCGCCACTACCAAGGCACGCGACGGAAGGAAGGCCATGCCGACGATACCCGGGCCGGACAAAAAGAGCTCGGGTTCGCGATCCGGGCTGAAGCGGACTACGCCTTTCCGGCCTCCGAGCGAGGCGGCTACATACAACCGGTCCTGGTCGTCAAAAGCCATGCCCTGTGGTCTGCCGAGTCCGCGGTAAAAAAGCTCGACATCACCGGTATGTGAAATGCGATACACGGAATCGAAGCTCGACGTTGTCGGGCCAGTTACGTAGAGATATCGATCGGGTCCCATCGCCAGGTGATACGCAGCGATTGACGGCTCGAGGGTGGCGAAGACGAAAATCTGGTGATTCGGGGCTATTTTGAATATGGTCCCGCTCCGGTCCCCGACATAGAGGTTGTTTTCTTCATCGAAAGCGAGGCCTGTCGCTACCCCCATGCCTTCGACATAAACCGACATGTTGCCGTTGGGCGTGACCTGATACACAACTCCGTCAAACCGACTCGAGATGTACAACAACCCTTCGCGATCGAAGGCCAGAGCGGTGGCGTTCATAAGATCGTTAATGAATGGCTTGGCGTTGTAGTTGAGGTCGATTTTGTAAACTGCGACGGGAACCTTTTGGCCTCGCGACCCGCTGAACGTGGTAAAGACGTTTCCAAATGCATCGACTGCCGGGTTGGCCACCGGATGCAGGTTATCTGCGATAGGAATGCCGATGTCACAACTCCAGGCGTCGCTGACGTTTTCTCCGCTCGCCACCACGAGTTCGCCGGCTGTGGCACCCTCAGGCACTCTGACGATGACAAAGGAATCCGAGCCGATGACCACCGGGGCGGCAACCTCTCCGATTGTGACGCGTGGGCGCTCTCCCTTTGCAAAACCTTTGCCGCGAATCTGAAACTCACCCCCGGCGATAGCGGCTGCCGGGTTCACCTGAGCAATTTGCGGGCGCCCGTCGGACGATTTCCGAATTGGCATATTTAATAAAGATTGAAACACCCCGCTATCGATAAGACAAGTGCAGCGTAGAGCCCTGCCGCAACGTCGTCAGCGACAATCCCCAGGCCTCCAGGCAGCGCCTCGAGGCGGCGTACGGGCGGTGGTTTCCACACGTCGAAGAGCCGGAAAAGCAGAAATCCGCCGAGATACGATTTCCAGTTCAGTTCCGGCGCCGCTGCCAGAGTGAGCCATTGGCCCAGAACTTCATCCACCACTACCGTTCCCGGGTCCTTCTCATTTCTGGCGCGCGCCGCAACGGTCGAAGCCCAGACTGCCGCCGGAAGAGTTGCGGCTGCTAGGACGAATAAGTGCCAGGGCCTCCACCCCAGTCCTCGGACCAGCAGCGCCGCAATCAAAATGGCGGCTGCCGAACCCACGGTGCCCGGGGCCACGGGCGCGCAGCCGCATCCGAACCACGTCGCGATCAGGACCGCGACCCTACTCGCCTTCACGGTCGAGTTCTTCCTCGTTCTGCTCTTTGTTGGCCTTTTCTTGTTGAGGTGTGAGAGGTGTTGGGATCACGTATTTACCCGATGCCCAGTTGCCCAGATCGATAATGCGGCATCGCTCGCTGCAGAAGGGGTACTGAGGGTCTTCACGGCGCACCTCCTTTTTGCAGATAGGGCACCTCATTGCGGTGAGCTAGAAATGCTTGCGCCGGAAACCGGGGTGATATGAATTAAATCGGAGGCAAATCGCGGGGCCGGCTCAGTTGGTTCGAGCAGGCGGCCCACAACATCGTAGTCGTGCGCTTCCGTGATCCGGATCCGCCGAATTTCGCCGGCTACAGGTGGACGGCCTTCAAAATCGTTGATCCAGGTGCAGCCGTCAATTTCCGGCGCCTGCGTCGCCAGACGTGCTTCCCATAGCAGATCTGTCTCACGAGAAACGCCCTCCACCAGGACTTCCGCTTCGCGGCCAATCAAGCTTCGATTCCGAGCGCGCGCGATTCTGCGCTGAATGGCCATCAACCGCCGCTTCCGCTGGTAGATCGTGCGGCCGTCTACTTTGCCCTCAAGCTGAAAGCTGACGCTCGTGTCTTCGTCTGAATATCCAAATACGCCTACGCGATCAAACTGAGCGGTTTGAATGAAATCGCAGAGCTCCTCGAAATCCGCGGCAGTCTCCCCCGGAAAACCGACGATGAAGCTGGTGCGGATTGCTACACCGGGAATCGTTGTTCGAATGCGTTCAATCAATTTAAGAAAGATCTCGCCAGAGGCCCCGCGCCGCATCCTCTTCAGCACCGCCGCGCTCGCATGCTGCAGCGGCATATCGATGTATTTCACCAGGGCGCGGTGCGCGGCCACTGTATCGAGCAGCCGCTGGGTAATCTTGTTCGGGTAGGCATAAAGAAAGCGGATCCACTTCTCCTGGGGCGTTTCGATGACCGCAAGGCGTTCCAGCAGAGCTGCCAGCCCGTCTCTCAGCCCCAGGTCCTCCCCAAAGCAGGTTGTGTCCTGTCCGATCAGGTTGAGTTCACGCACGCCCTGATGAAACAGCCGCGTCGCCTCGGCGATCACGGATTCGAAACGCCGGCTGCGGAACTTCCCCCGGTATTGCGGAATCACGCAGAAGGAGCAGGGGTGATCACAGCCTTCGGCGATCTTGACGTATGCGCTGTAGCGCGGCGTTGAGAGAATCCGCGGCGTCAGATCGTGATAGAGATAGGGTTGCGCCGGTTCCGCCGCGGCGCCGGTTTCGCCTTCACAAAAAGCTGTGATGCGCTCGACTTCATTAGTCCCCAGCACAGCGTCGACCTCCGGCAGCTCCTTGAGAATCTGATCCCGGTAGCGCTCCACCAGGCAACCCGCCACGATCAGCTTGCTGGCCCGGCCGGTCTTTTTGTATTCAGCCATCTCCAGGATTGCATCGATGGACTCCTGCTTGGCCGGATCAATGAAGCTGCATGTATTGACTACCAGCACTTCGGCTTCGGCCGGATGCGGTGTCAGCTCATGCCCATGCGATACGAGCTGTCCCATCATGACTTCGCTGTCGACGAGGTTCTTCGGGCAGCCCAAACTTACAAAACCGATTTTCAAGGTGATGACCGGCGATTAGAGGCCTAATAAGCAGGATAACACGGGCCTGTGAAGAAAAACCGCATCGGAGCGGCCCCCAGACTTACCGAGGCCTTCCGATGCGGCTCGCCCAGGTTGGGCTGGGATCCGGCGTCGGGACGTTCGCTGAGGACGTAGCGGGTCCGCGTCCTTATAATTTCACCTCTACGCCTCCCGAACATCCGCCCCGCAACCGCGATCCACGGCGAGAATTAAAAATTCGCGCTGGCAAAAAAACCCCTCTGATGCAACCAGCAAGAGAGGAGGACGCCAGGCACCCTTTGATCGCAAACATCGGCTCCCGCAAGCACGCTGTCTCCGGTACCAGCTCTCCTTCCGCCTGCCTGTTGCAGCAGAGGGCAGATTGGAGTTACTTCGCCAATTCGCGTTCTAGCATGCAATCAAAGATCCAAGCCGGAACCGGCGGAATCTCCAGGCTGCACGGGCGTTCGGCTGGAGCAGGCAACCGCCGATGTGGTGCCGGCGGGCGCTACCTGTGTCCGTATGACACAATCAGAGCGATGGCTCGTCCCGGGATCCTGGTTTTCCCCGCATTGGTAGTGGCCGCGGCTGTCTGGCCGCAAACTCAAGAAGAAAGCTTTGCGATTTATACAGAGCATCCACGCCTGTTGCTCGGACAGCGCCGGCTAAAACTCCTTCGCCGCGAGCGTGAGCGACAGTCTTTGCGTTGGATGCAGTTCGAGCAATTGATGGCCGGCAAAGCGGTAATGCCGGAACCCGGTCTCGCGAAAGCGCTGTACTATCGCGTAAGTGGCGACGCGGAAACGGGACGGCAAGCAATCGGGTGGGCGCTCACGCCCGGCGCGGATGTCAGGCAAGTAGCGCTAGTCTATGACTGGTGCCAGGACCTGCTCGCCCCACCGCAGGCCAAATCGCTCGCGTCGATTCTGGAGCGGGCTCTGGGTGCCGCGGCCCTGCCCGCCAATTTGACGGAAGCGCGCAACCGTCTTTTCGCCGCCATCGCATTAGCGGATACGGATCCGGCCTCGAAACCGATTCGGGAAATCCGGCGCCTCCTGAGCGAATGGTGGCGGGACCGGGTAGCCACGGCGATACGGACCGGACAGGCGTCGGTACCGCGCAACGAAATTTATCCGCTGCTCGAGATTCTTCACGCCGTTCGCGACAACCTAAACATTGATCTGCGCGACTCCGCGCCGAAGTTTTTCAAGGAGCTTCCCATCTACGATCTGCTGAGCTATTATCCCGCCGCATATCCGGCCGGCGAAAATGAGTTTCGCATTCCAAGCTCCACGCGAATCGGCGAGCCCGATCTGCGCATAGCCGCCTTGGCCCGGGCGGCCGATCTGAGTATGGTGGCTTACGACGTCAATTCGCCGGAAAGCCAATATCTGCAAGGTTGGCTCATGCATGACCGCTACCTGATGCGTGGTCCGCTAGGTATCAGTTACGAATTTCTCTGGGCGAACCCCTACCAGCCCGGATTGAGCTTCTATCATCTTCCGCTGGTGTATCATGACGAGTTGTTCGGAAGACTGTTCCTCCGGTCAAGTTGGGATGAAGACGCCTCCTGGGTCGGCTACTTCGATGGCCGTCTGCAATACTTCCGTGACGGGAAGCAAGGCGTTATCGATCCCAAGCCGGGTTCGGATCCGATCCGGTTGCCGCACGCGATTGTCTTCTTCTCCCGAAGCGGAGGCAAATTTCGCGTGACGCTTGAAAAGGAGCAGGTGTTTATACTGGGCCTTGCTCCCCGCCGCGTGTTCGAGGTCGAAGTCGATCAGGAGGAAATCCACGAGCAGCGCAGCGACCCGGGCGGTATCCTCCCCCTCGATCTTCCGAGCGGACCGGTGGGGTTCCGCGTGCGCGAAGCCGGCCGGAACTGAAGGTTGCAAACAGACTTGTTCGAAAAACAAGAGGAGGTTTTTAATGACTCGAAGACGATGCCTGAAAACCGTTGTGCTCACCGGGACCGCTGGGGCATTGGGAGCCGCCCCTGCCGCGGAACGGGCTATTCAGTTGCATGTCGATCTGGACGTCGATCCGGCCCGGGAAAAAACGTTGCTTGAAACGTACCGGAACGAGTTCCGGCCGGCGATTCGGAAGCAGCCCGGCTTCGTTGATGTTCGTCTCATGAAGCTGGTTTCGGCTCCTGCCGGTCAGGCGCCACCCAATACCAACTACCGCCTGCTGGTCAGCTTCGAAAAAGAAGAGCAACGGAAGGCTTGGGTGGCCACTGAGACTCATCAGAAGCTATGGCCATTGATGGAAAAAAACCTTCGCAGCGTGAAGTACAACGCAGTATTGTTTCAGATCGTGTAGATTGCCGGGCGCTCACCAGGCCCAGCGCCAGAGGCTTGCGCCTACAGTGTAGCCCGCTCCAACGGCAGCGAACAGCACCAGGTCGCCCTTTTTCAAACTGCCCCGGTCGATGGCATCCCGTGTCGCGAGGGGAATCGTCGCGGCTGTCGTATTGCCATACCGATCGATGTTGATGAGAACCTGTTCGGGGTTGAGGCCGAGGCGCTCGGCTGCCGCCGTAATGATGCGCCGGTTGGCCTGATGTGGAATCAACACACCTACATCGGCTGCCGTAAAGCCATTGCGCTTGAGTAACTCGTCACAAGCCTCATACATCTTGCGCACTGCGTACTTGAAGACCTGCTGGCCTTCCTGGCGCACGTAGTGCAGCCGTTTCTCTACTGTTTCGGCGGAAGCCGGCAGGCGGCTGCCTCCGGCCGGCATCTTCAGGAAATCGCCGCCGGAGCCGTCGATCTCGCCAAGAAAGTCGATGAAGCCCGCCCCGTCGTCGGAATGCTCAGCCGGTTCCAGCAACATTGCGCCGGCGCCATCGCCGAACAGAATGCAGGTTGCGCGATCCCGGTAATCAATGATGCGGCTCATCGTATCGGCGCCGACGACCAGTACCTTACGATGCAATCCGCCCGCGATCAGGGCGGCGCCGGTCGTCAATCCGTAGACGAAACCCGAGCAGGCGGCAATAAGGTCGAATCCCCACGCGCGTCTGGCGCCGAGCCGATTCTGGACCAGGCAGGCCGTAGCTGGGAAGAGCATATCGGGGGTTACCGTGCATACCAGGATCGCGTCCAGCTCAGAAGCGGCAATGCCGCGGTTCGTCAGCGCCTGGGCGGCCGCCTCGGCCGCCATGTCGGACGTTGCCACGTCGGGCTCGGCAATGCGGCGCTCGCAGATGCCCGTACGTTCGACAATCCATTCATGGCTGGTCTCGACCATCGTTTCCAGCTCTCTATTGCTCAGTACCCGTGGGGGCGTGTAGCAGCCGAGCGCGGTGATCTTGGCTTTGGGCAATTTATCTCCTCTCGTTATGGCGGCGTTCGCTTGCCTGGCGATGAGCGCAACAACCTGTATGTTAAATTCTATAGGAATGCGGGAGCCAGGTGGTTTGGAACTTACTTCGGGGTTGCAGACCTCACTGTTTTTTGAAACGCCAGAAGAGATCTACTGTCGCGTTTTTCGAGACATAAAGCCGCGCACGCGCATTCCTGAGATCTGCGTAGAGTTCTGCCGTTTTGCCAATGCCGATAGTTTCATTCGACTGGAGGACGGCCGCATCCTGGTCCGGATCACGGACATGCTCGCAGGCGCGCCCGCGCCCATACTGGAGGCGCTGGCTTACATCCTGCTCGGAAAGCTATTCCGTAAGCCGGTTCCGCGCATCTACGCGCACCGTTACCGGCTGTATTTGAATCGACGGGATATGCGCCGGCAAATGCACCTGGTCCGGCAAGTACGGGGCCGCAAATACATCTCAGGGCCCCGGGGCGCCCATTATGATTTAGAGGAAATTTTCGACAGATTAAACGCCAATCATTTTCAGGGACTATTAGGCCGGCCGCTGTTGGGCTGGAGCCGCCGGCCATCGCGGACGATGCTGGGGCATTTCGACCCGTCGCACAACGCCATTGTGATCAGCCGGGTTTTCGATGACCCGCGAATACCGCGATTAGCTTTGGAATACGTCCTGTTTCATGAAATGCTGCACTTGCGTTTTCCAGCGGATCACCGGGGTGTCCGCCGCTGCGTGCACACACGGGAATTTCGAGCTGCCGAACGCTGTTTCCCGCAATTTCAGGAAGCCAAGGAACTGCTGAAACGAATCTGATCCTTCCAGCCGCTCTGGGGCCTCAGGCCGCCATCGCAGAATCCGTTGCAGGAATCAGGCGCTGCAGTTCCGATCCCATGCGGTCGAAGGCGCCCACGAGATTGCGGACATCGACGGAGCCGATGCCGCAGGCGTGCAGTGCCAGGCGAACGTGAATGCCGAGCATTCCGACGGCAAAAATCGCGCGCTGCTTCCACACGATCGCGGCCAAGTCCGGCCGATCCTGCGGGGATTCCACCACAAGCAGATCCAAAGCTGCGCAGATGCGGCTAAAATCTTTTTCCAGGCAACGCAAGTAGCCTCGAAAAATCTTGCGGCGGTCGGCGCGCAACTTCCGGGCCAACTTGCGGTTGTACCCGGGCTGTGTCGCCAGAAACGCAAAATCCTCGTTCGCCAGAAGCCTTTCCATCGGCCGGTAACGATTCACAGATAAGTTGTGAATCCAATCTACAGAGACCGGCAGGGTTCGATCCGGAGCAATCAACCTTCGAATGATGAAGTAAAATGCGCTCGCTAAGATCAGGCAGACTATCAAACCCACTAGCATGATCACGTTCGTTCCACCCCTACGGGAACAGAATACCCGGCATTTTTCAAAAATGCAATCGGTTTTTGCCCCTAGTTTTTGTTTGCGGAGGTTACTTTCTTACGGCCCGCAGCAGGGTTGCATTAATGCTGTTCAACTGCTCCACAAGCTGACGCTCCTGTCCTGGGCGCCACGCTGCACGCAGCGTTGTCAGGCGCTCCTCCCCGGCACGGCTCAGGTACTTCAGCCATATAAACACACAGATGGTGGAAACCGCCATGGTGCCCAGATTGACGGGACGGAGCAAATGATAGCCCAGCGTGCTCGCCAGCAGGAATCCCAAGCTATTGCTGATGAAAAATACGGAATACACGACGCTGTGAACGATCACATTACGGCTCAGCGGTACCGGATACCACAAAAGAAATAGAAGCATCACCAACAGGAACAGGACTACGCTGACATCCACACCCCGTTCGATCAACAGCACATAGGCCAGCAAAGTCGACTGCTTAACGGGATCATGCGGCGGCGGAATCAAACTCAACACTGAGCCCACGACTGCGATTCCGAAACCGAAATACATCACCCAACGCCCTACTGTATACAGCCCTTTATGGCTTTCCAGGATCAACGAGTAAAGCTCCAGAACCAGCAAAATATAAAAAACCCAAAGCAGAGGTTCCGTCACAATCCAGATGATCTGGTAAGCACCGCTCTTCACGTTCACCGGGAGCAGAACAGCCGACCGAACGGTCCAGAAAATGAGATATGCAAAAAACACCCTGTATCTGCGATGCAGATCCAGCCGTAGCAGACGCACGGCAAGCACGGCAATCCCAAGAAGCGTTAGCAGCCGGCAACAGTAACTAAAGATAACAGCAGGAGCCATACGGGGCCGAACAAGTCGATTCTATCATCAGACCAGTAATTTCAGCCCCACTTTTCCTGAAAATCATTTGGACCAGGGGCACGGCAGACATTCCGGGATCGGGTCGTTGGCCACCGTGGACGGGGAGGCCGCCAAAAACGAGAACGCTAACATCGTGAGCATGATTGCTTTACGTAACATACGATTTCAATTCCTCCTTAGAAAAATCAACTTGAAATCAGTTTCAAAAACAGATCTATTTATGCCATGGGCAAGGTAAACATTCCGGGATCGGATCATTGGCTACCGTGGACGGGGAAGCCGCCAGAAAAGACATCCCAAGCAGAGCAAGCATCAGAAATTTCCGTAGCATAGTCGTAAAGGTTCCTTTATCCTAAATTGAGTGCCGTCAACGCCGGACGTCGCCGCGTTACTTTTGCCAGGGGCAGGGCAAGCACTCCGGAATCGGGTCATTAGCTACAACCGACGGCGCGGCCGTGAAGATTGAAAGAGCCAGCATGGCGAGCATCAAAGCTTTGCGGATCATAATTTTAAACTCTCCTTTTTTCTTTCTCCCAACTCGTGGAGAAGTTTCAAGATAACCGCTCTCGGACACTAATTGGTGGTTAGTTTCTTAGATTTTCGGAATATAGAACAGTTATGCCCGTCCGTCTGATGACAGAGGCTTTCCGTTGTCTTGCAGCGACACAAATGCTGTTTCGCAATGATACAATTGCCGAGAACTGTGAGCCATCCTGGTGAGCCGCAGAACGCCCCTGAGTTTCAACGCAGCGCCACGGCGGACCTGTGGCGCCACACGCTTAATCAAATTCCGACCGTGTTCGGACGTCTGGTGTACCTGGCTTCCCTGCGCAACCCGAACACTGGCCGCTATGAGCACTTCGGGCTAGCCCAGGCGTTCGGCGAAGATGAGTCGCAGCGCGTCCTCAATCAAAGCCATATTCAGGTCTTTAATGACTGGTTAGGTTTCAGCCTGGAGCAGCAGATGGCGGACTTGAACGAATACCTGCTTTCGGAAGGCGACCGCGTGCAGGTGCTCTCGACGTGGACGCGCCTCTCCCCCTATCGCACCTTGCCGCCCGGGGATGTGCGGGAAGTAGAGCGCCGCTTATATCTGGCTGATCTGGAGACCTTGCTCGAGCTGCTCAAACACGAGCACGGCGTCGTTTCCCCTGATCCAGAAGCATAGCAACTCCGCATACCTGGCCAAGGATATCGACATCACAGGAAGCGTATACTGTGGGGGGACACATGGATGCAGGGTGGGGCTGGACTACAAGCTGATTCTCGGTTAGCGTGCACCAACCACAGCCATACCCTTCGCGGCGATGCTCGAAGAAGTAGATCGGGCGCTCAAATTCGTTCATCCAACCGGAGTTGACGATCTTACGGCGGGTGTCATCGATGAGGACCAGCGAGCCTGGCTGGATCAGCGGATACATCGACCAGTCCTCCGATCCGATGAAGGCATATCGTTGATGTTTGGCGTCGAGCCCGTTGAGCATGGCCAGCGGCAGTTTTCCCCAGCGCTGGATCATACGAGTCAAGTCGGTTGTCTTTCGGAAATCTACGCCCGGGTCGAGCGACAGCGGAATCTGTACCTCACCGTTCCCGTTCGGCTCAAAAGCGATCATGTGAGTGCGGCTGATATTGATGTGAACGGCGTCTGCGGGCAGCTCGGAGAGCTTAATGCCGTACCATTCAAGCACATCTTCCATTTTCAGCCGATAGATTGTGCACAGAGAATAGAGGCGATAGATGGTCGGAACGGTACCTTTGTTTTCAATATCGGAGAGGCGGCTCAGCGCAATGACATATTCATCATTTTTGTGCCGCGTGGCGATTGTAATACTCGCTTCTTCGACATCACGGAAGCGCAGGTTTAGGCGTTCCCGAGCCCGCTTGAGCTTTTGCCCGGCTTCTTCCATGTTATGATCCTGTTTCTGCAAATCCGAAATAGGGAATTTTGCCCGGTTTCATGGAAAAATTGCCTCATCGAATTATAGCGACGCATAGAATCTGGCAGCAAGAGTCGCATTGCGAGATCTGTTCTGAATTCGGAACAGAGTCCGGAGGAACAAGCCAATTTTGAAAATCGTGGTAGGGATCTCTGGCGCAAGCGGCGCGATCTACGGAGTGCGTCTCCTCGAGCGCCTGCGCGCTAACCGTCGGACGGAGATTCATCTTATCGTCAGTCGCGCCGGGGAGAAAACAGTATTCTTGGAGACCGGCAAGAAATTGCCGGAGCTGCGCGAGTTGGCCGACCATTACTATCCCATTGAGGATATCTCCTGCCGATTGGCCAGCGGCTCTTATCGCACTGACGCCATGGTCGTTGCGCCGTGTTCGATCCACACCATGTCCGCCATCGCCGCCGGCATTAGCTCTAACCTGCTGATTCGGGCCGCCGATGTGACATTGAAGGAGCGCCGCAAACTGCTGTTGCTGGTCCGCGAAAGCCCCTTTCACCTCGGCCATCTGCGCACGATGGTCGCCCTGGCCGAGACCGGAGCAATCATCGCTCCGCCGATTCCCGGCTTCTATAATAAGCCCCAGACCATGGCGGAGCTCATTGACCAGAGCGTCGATCGTATCTTGGATCTTATCGGAATCCCGGATCCGCAAATCCGGCGTTGGGAAGGGGCAAACCGATGAACAGCAGAGGGCGCGGCCGGCGCGAGCGGATCGCATTTCAGGGAGAGCGCGGCGCGTTCAGCGAGGAAGCCGCGCGCAATCTGCTTGGTCCCCGCATCGACGTTGTCCCTTGCCAGCGCTTTGAGGATGTATTCCGGTCACTGGCAGACAAAAATGTGCAGGGCGCTGTGATTCCGATCGAGAATACGCTCGCCGGATCCGTTCACGAGAATTACGATCATCTGCAGCACTACGAGTACCCGATCGTGGCCGAAACGAATGTTCGGATCGTCCACAATCTGATTGCGCCTCCCGGCGTTGCGTTCTCCAAGGTCCGGCGGGTCTACTCCCATCCTGTGGCGCTAAATCAATGCCTGCACTTCTTCGAGCGTCACCCGCGCATCGAGCGCGTGCCGTTTTATGACACCGCCGGGAGCGTAAAAATGGTCATGGAGGAAAAACTTCAGGACGCGGCGGCGATTGCTTCGGCGGTCTCGGCCGAGACCTATGGAGCCATCATTCTCCGGCGCTCGATCGAAGATGACCGCCGCAACTACACCCGCTTCTTTCTGCTGCGTCGCCCCGAGTACGTACGCCGGCACCCCATTCGTAAACGCCCGGGCGTTCCTTGGAAGACTTCGCTCGTATTCACGACCCGCAACACGCCGGGCGCGCTGTTCCGCTGTCTCAGCGCCTTCGCCCTCCGCGACGTAAACCTGACCAAAATCGAATCCCGCCCTCTCCGCGGCAAACCGTGGGAATATCGGTTCTATCTCGACTGTCTGGGCCACACCGGTGAACCCAGTGTCGCCAATGCACTCGGTCATCTCCGCGAGTTGGCCGATCTGCTGCGTGTGCTTGGTTCCTATCCAAAAGGCGATTGATGGCCGCGCGATCGGCGCGCGGCGTACACTGAAAGAAAGCACTGAAAGAAAGCAATGAAAGAAAGCAATGACTCCTGAGGTGGTCGACGTACAGAAAAGTCCGAGCGATATTTCAGCGCCGGAAGAACTGCCGATCCTCACGGTTCGCGATACGGTCTTATTCCCGCACGCGATGCTGCCTATTACGGTCGGACGTCCGAGTTCGGTCGCACTGGTCGAATCTCTGGGCGAGAACCGAATGTTGGGAGTCGTCTCGCAGATCGATCCGCGCGTGGATACGCCGCGGCCGGAGGACTTGGCGCGCATCGGCACTCTGGCGCTCCTCCATAAGGTAATCCGTGTGCCGAAAGACAATTTTCTACTGTTCTGCGAGGGCGTCACACGAATCCGTACTCTCGAGTACACAGTTAGCGAACCTTTCCTGAAGGCGCGCTACGAACAGGTACCCGAGCTCGAACCGCAGCCATCACCGGAGATCGAGGCGCTACGGCAGAACATTGTGAGCCTGTTCCAGCAGATTGTCGCTAATTCTCCGAATCTATCGGACGATCTGTCATCGCTGGCATCGCAGATTACCGAGCCGGGGCGGCTCGCCGATTTTGTGGCGGGCACGCTGCCGGGCCTGAGTCATCCGGAAAGGCAGATGCTGCTGGAGCAGTTCGACGTCACGGCGCGGCTGCATGAAATCCACAAGCATCTGACGCGCGAGGTCGAGCTTTTGGAGCTTCGCGGCAAGATCCAATCCGAGGTGAAGGGCCAGCTTTCCCAGAGCCAGCGCGAATTTTATCTGCGCGAGCAGCTCAAAGCGATTCAGAAGGAGCTGGGCGAAGGCGACGAGACCCAGCGTGACATTGAAGAGCTTCGCGGGAAGCTGGAAGCAGCCGGCATGCCGGAGGCGGTGTTTGCCGAAGCCAGCAAAGAGCTCAATCGCTTGTCCCGTATCTCGCCCATGTCGCCTGAATACAGCGTGACACGGACGTATCTGGAGTGGATGGCGGCGCTTCCGTGGAGCCGCTCCTCCGGATCGGAGGTGGATGTACGGCGCGCCGCGGAGATTCTGGACGAAGATCATTACGACTTGGAGAAGGTGAAAGACCGCATTCTGGACTACCTTGCCGTCTTGCAGCTTCGGCCCGTGCTCAAAGGTCCGATCCTGTGCTTCGTGGGACCGCCAGGCGTAGGCAAAACGTCGCTCGGACGCTCGATTGCGCGTTCGCTCGGCAGAAAATTCGCCCGAATCTCGATGGGCGGCATGCATGACGAAGCGGAAATTCGCGGGCACCGCCGCACTTATATCGGCGCGCTTCCCGGGCAGATCATTCAGGGGTTGCGGCGCGCTGAGGTCAACGATCCTGTATTCATGCTGGATGAGGTCGACAAATTGGGCCGCGACTTTCGGGGTGACCCCGCGTCGGCTCTGCTCGAGGTTCTCGACCCCGAACAGAATTCCACGTTCCGCGACAATTACCTCGACGTGCCTTTCGATCTTTCCAAGGTTTTGTTCATCACCACGGCGAACGTGCTCGACACCATACCCGACGCCTTGCGGGATCGAATGGAAGTGATCCAGCTCCAGGGCTATACCGAGCAGGAGAAGGTGATCATTGCGTTTCGCTATCTGATTCCGCGCCAGACGGCCGAGAACGGCATTGACGCGGAGGCGGATGTCGAATTCACTGACGAAGCCGTGCGGTATCTCATTCGCCGGTACACCCGCGAGCCCGGCGTCCGGAACCTGGAGCGGGAGATTGGTGCGATTTGTCGCAAGCAGGCGCGGCGGATTGCAGAGGGTCGGCGCGAAAAAGCCACTGTTACCACCGAGCTGGTGGAAGCGTTTTTGGGTGCTCCGCGCTTCCGCCCGGATGTCGAAGTCGCTGAGCGAACGCGGCGGCCGGGCGTTGCCGTCGGCTTAGCCTGGACGCCGGTAGGCGGCGATATTCTGTTCATCGAGGCGGGCCGCATGCCGGGTGGCAATAAGGGTCTGATCATGACCGGCCAGCTTGGGCCGGTGATGCAGGAATCTGTGCAGGCGGCCATGACCTGGGTACGCGCGAATGCCCCCAAATTCAGCGTAGATCCCGAGATTTTCAAAACCAGCGATATTCATGTCCACGTGCCTGCGGGCGCCATCCCCAAAGATGGGCCTTCGGCCGGCATTACGATGGCTGCAGCGCTACTTTCCATGCTAACGGACCGCCCCATCCGCCCGAATCTCGCCATGACCGGAGAAATCACGCTTAGCGGGCAGGTTTTGCCCATTGGAGGTGTGAAGGAAAAGGTGCTGGCGGCAAAGCGCGGCGGCATTCGCGAAGTGATTCTGCCGTTCGAAAACGAAGTCAACGTGCGCGAAGATCTGAAATCGGAGCAGATCGGCGACATCCGGATTCATTACGTGCGCACGATGGACGAAGTGGCGGCTATTGCGCTGGAAGGACCGGCGCAAACGCCTGCGGCCGAATAGCCAGGCGGCCGCGTTCCTCATCTCTGATCTGCGGCGGTAACAGTGAACGGCCGCAGGCCTGGGGCTAAGAGAAACAGGGCTGCACCTCCTGCGAGCGGCAGCAAGGCGGCAACCACAAACGCGGGCGCGTAGGAGTAGTGATCAACCAAGTATCCCGTCAGCAGAGGAAACAGGATACCGCCTACGCCACCGCTGAATCCGGTGAGCCCGGTGATACGTCCGGATGCCGATTCCGGGAATAAATCTCCTACCACGGCGAACATGTTCGCAGAGAAGAAGGTTGCGCCAAACAGCACGATTCCGATTACAGCTAGAGCCCAGGCGGCATTCGGTGCTATCGTGACGGCCAGGCTGCCGAGGCAGAAAGCCGCGCCTGCTCCGATCGTGATCAGGCGCGTACGAAAAACCGAGCAGCCGGATGCGAGCAGGCGGCGGGCGAACCATCCGCCGGCCACGCTGCCCACGTCGCCCATCAAGTACGGCAGCCAGCTAAATGCACCGATAGCCAACAGGCTCATGTTGCGCGCGGAGAACAGATAATCGGGCATCCAATACCAATAGAACTGCATGACCGGTCCTGCCAGAAAGCGGCATAGTATTAACGCCCAGGCTTGCCGCGAGCGCAATAACTCTGAGGTCCTCGGCGCAACGGCTCGTTCGGCGCCTGGGCGATGCGGCGCTTCTCCTGGCGTTCTGGGGTAAAGGCTCCTCCAAAGCAACACCCACGCGATCCCGAATGTAGCCGGCACAACGAACGCCATGCGCCACCCAAGCGTGTTATCGAGAAACACAATCAGCGGCGGAGCGATCATCGATCCCACCATAGTGCCGCCGTTGAAAACGCCAATAGCCAGAGCAGTTTCGTGCCGGGGGAACCAGCGGTTTACCACTTTGATGCCCCCGGAGAAATTGGCGCACTCGCCGGTTCCCATCCAAAAGCGGAACAGTCCGAACATCCCTGCCGACCGCGCCGCTGCGTGCAACGCTGTCCCAATCGACCACCAAAGCACAGCCACAGTGAACCCAAAGCGCGCCCCAAAGCGGTCCATCAGCATGCCCATCGGGAACTCCATCAGAGTCATTCCAAGCTGGAACCAGGCGAGGATCCAGCCATACTCGGTGCTGCTGATATGAAAGATCTGTTTGAGCTTCGGAGCCAGCACTGAGAGCGTCTGCCGGTCTACGAAGTTGATCGCTGTGATGGAAAAGAGGAGCGCGAGAACGGTCCATCGGCGCCTATCGGCCGCGGGCAGCTTTGGCATGAGCCCCGGGATTGTTCGAGTTCGACTGATAACTCAACATCATGATAGCGGTAATCGCGGCCAACGCCGATTTCGATTCCTGTTGACAGGCAAGATGAGATGGCGCATACTCCTTTTGGATGTCTAAAGAGCAAGCTAAAGCAGACGTGCTGCAAGGCACGCTCGATTTGATGGTGATGCGCACACTGCAAACAATGGGTCCGCAGCATGGGTTCGGTCTCGCCAAACGAATCGGACAGATTTCAGACGGTGCTTTGAATCTCAACCAGGGAACGCTCTACCCGGCGTTGCTGCGACTCGAACAGCGCGGCTGGATTCGATCGAAATGGGGGACATCGGAAAACAACCGGAAAGCGAAGTATTACGAACTCACGCGAGCCGGTGAGAGGCAGATTCATAGCGAGCGCAGCAAATGGGAGCAGACGGTCTTGCTCATGGACCGGTTTCTCCGGAGGGCGAACTGAATGTGGCGGCGATTGGTTTCGTTTTTTCGACGGGAACGGCTGGACCGCGAGCTTTCCGACGAGATCGACTTCCACATCGCCATGCTCGCCCACGAAAAGAAGAGGCTCGGTCTAAGCCCCGAGGATGCACTCGCTGCGGCGCGGCGCGAATTCGGCGGAGTCGAGCAGACAAAAGAAGCTTACCGTGACGCCCGCTGCTTTCCGGCGCTCGAAAGCATGTTGCAGACTGCGCTTATGCGCTGCGCATCATGCGGTTGAACCCGTCTTCTTTGCTGCTGTGATTGTGACGGTGGCTGTTGGGATAGGAGCAACCACGGCCATTTTCACGGTTGCCAGTCAGGTTCTCTTGCAGCCTCTGCGGATTCCCAGCGCGGAACGAGTTGTGGTTCTTGAGTCGACCAATCCCCGTCAAGGAACCGCGTTCTCTGCCGCCGAGGGTGTATTTACGGACTGGCGCACCCGCTGGCGCAGCTTCGAAGTAATGGCGGGTTGTTGGCCTACCACGATGATCCTAAGCGGAGTGGGCCAGCCGCACGACGTCTTTGTCAACGAAGCCACAGCCGGTTTCTTCCAGATCGCGGGTTTGTTGCCTCACCAAGGCAGTCTGTTTAGTTCGTCGGCGGAGTTACCCGGCATGAGCACGTCGCACTTCTTGATGAGGGCTTCTGGCGGCGTGAGTTTGGCGGCAGCGCGAGCATCATCGGGAAGCAGATCCAACTAGACGATCAGTCTTATACGGTCGCGGGCGTAGTGCCTTCCGGTCTGACGCTCAGACCTGGCCGGCAGGCCGACATCTGGGTACCTTTGGTGCCTCGGGCCGACGTTCGTGCCAGCGGAGCCGTTATCGTCCTCGCGCGTCTCCGCCCGGGCGTCAGCCTTGCTGCCGCGCAGGCCGAAATGAACGAGATCCAGGACCAGATCAGACGAGAGCATGTCCAGGATTCACCTTTCGGCGTCAATGTCCGGCCCCTTCAGGATTGCCTTGTGGCCCAGGCGAAACCGGCCCTCGTCATGCTGGCGGGAATCGTTGCCCTGCGAAAACCTGGTCCTGGCTGCGATGGGCGGGGGCGCTGGTTGTGCCTTTGCGATTCTGCTCATTCGAACAATCCCGCATATTCCCCGCTTCTGTCTTCCGAGGGCTGACGAGATCCAGCCCGATGTTCGGATGCTCTTCACTGCCGTCGCCGTGACGATCACGAGCGGCTTGCTGTTCGGAGTTGCGCTGGCATGGAGCGCATCCGTACCTCCCCCGCGCACTGCTCGGCGCCATTGCAGCGGCGGGCGCAGTCACCCATACCGGTGTCCGCGTCCGGCATGCACTGATCGTGCTGCAACTCGGGATGTCGCTCACACTGTTATACGGGGCAGGCTTATTGCTCAACAGCTTCATCCGTCTCACGACCGTCAGCATCGGATTCAGCAAAGCCGATGCAATAGCTGTTGGCGTCCGCCTTCCATACAAGAAGTACAACTCCGAACGCGCCATCCGCTTTTACGAGCGGCTATGGAAGAAATTCGAACCCTGCCCGGAGTGCTTGACGCAAGTGCGGCGGATTACCTGCCGCTGCTGGCCGTCCGTATGCCTTACCAGATCTCCCCAGCCGGACGCGCTACCACCGGCATTGAAGGCCATGGCGCGTCACGTGGAGCCAGGATATTTTCGCGTGCTTGGCATCCCGATCAAGGCCGGCCGCGAGTTTCGGCGCGGTGACGATGCGTGCTCCCCCATTCCTGCCCTTATCAGCGTTGAGGCCGCCCGCCGGCTGTTCGGCGGGGAACGCGGTGCGCTGGGAGGAACGCTCAGGACCAAGTATCGAAGCCGCCCTGAACTGGCGGTCATCGGCGTAGCTAGTAATGTACGGCAGTTGGGCTTGCGAGAGGACCCGGGGCCCCAAACTTACCTTCCGATGAAAATACGGCGCCGGTTCGCCTGCTACCTGCCGATGCGAGAGGCAATCCATCTCGACCCCGCTGCGGCGCTTCGCGACGAGTAAAACCGGCGCACTCTCCGAGCCTCGGCATCGTTCCTGCCTCGATCGCGCAGACCTGACGCGCGCAGCTCTGGTGAATACCGAGGAGCCGACGGCTCGCGATACTACCCACCCTCCTTCCGGAGTAATGGCCGCGTTGACTCGGTCCGGCAAGCGGATATACTGAGTGGCCGCGACGGGGTGGGCATTCGAGCTCGCCGCCTCGCAGAAAGGACAGAGATGGGAATTCCGAAAGCATCCCTCGCATGGATTCTGCTGCTGGCAGAAGCGATCGCAGCAAGTGCAGCCGGTGCAACGGCGGGCAAACCAGATCCACGCAAATTACGCTTGGTTGGCACGTTCTCGATCGCGGCCACCTCGGGACCATCCGCCGCTGCTGCGCCCGGGCTGGAGGTCCGGGAAGGCCCGGACGTGGATCGCAACTTTGATAAGCAGATCTCGGGGACGATAAGCCCGGCCCGAGTGCCGTCGAGCCACGTGCCGCGTCCATTCAGCTCCCTGATAACAGGCCCCATTTCACCACCGCTTCTGATCAACGGGATTACGCATGCCGAGCAGCGTCTTGCGGGGACGGGCTCGTACTTTGATACGCAGTTCAGCACGGAACCACCCGATCAGGCCCTGGCAGTAGGAAATGGCTTTATCATGGAAGCCGTTAACACGGCAATTCGAATTCGGTCGGCGATGAACGGAGCCGCGCTCGGCGCCGTCGTTCCACTAAACCAATTTTTTAAACTCGCGCCGGAGATAATCCGAACCACACCTCCTGTCTATGGCCCCTTCCTCGCGGATCCGAGGGCCTATTGGGACGCCGCCACGGGCCGCTTTTTTGTCACGGTTCTCAAGTTGGGAGTCGTCCCAGCTACCGGCGATTTCGACGGAACGTCATCGGTGCTGATCGCCGTCAGCACTTCCGGGGCGCCCACCAATTTTTTCCTTTATGATCTATCCACAACCAACGGGAACGGGACGCGGCCGAACCACCCCGGCTGCCCTTGTTTCGGTGATCAGCCTCTCATCGGAGCCGATGCGAACGGGTTCTACATATCTACGAACGAATTCTCGATCTTCGGATCTGGCATCAACGGGGCTCAGGTATACGCAATCTCAAAAGCCGATCTCATCAGCGGCGCTCTGAGCCATCCCGTTGTCGTCTTCGATGGGCTTCGCCTGGCCGAAGGAGTTGCTTATTCGCTGCAGCCGGCAACGGTTCCTCCCGGCGGGACCTATGCGTCGGGAACGGAATATTTCCTTAGCGCGCTCGACTTCAATGCAACTCTGGACAATCGCATCGCGCTCTGGGAGGTCGCCGGGACCGCCTCTCTCAACACTGCCGCTCCGGGCCTCACCCTTACCAGCAAAGTGATCGACAGCCAGATCTATGGTCAGCCGCCCGACATGCAGCAGCGAGACGGTCCCCTGGCTCTGGCCGATCTTATTTTTTCCGGAGCTCTGACGGGCAAGAAGATTCGTGAGCATCTTCCGTTGGTCGCGGCGAATGATGACCGCATGCAACAGACCGTGTATGCCGGCGGCCAACTATGGTCGGCTCTCAACACAGTAGTCAAGCCGGATAACGGGCCGGTTCGAACCGGCATAGCCTGGTTCATCGTGCGGCCCTCCGGAACCGGCTCGAGCCTCAATGGTGCGATTGTCAAGCAGGGCTACGTATCCGCTAACCGAAACAATGTCGCTTTTCCGTCAATCGGGGTGAATAGCACCGGGAAAGGGATTATGACCTTTTCACTGATCGGAGAAGATTACTTCCCCTCGGCGGCATATGTGCCAATTGACTTTTTAACTGGTACGGGTCCGGTCCGCATAGCCGCCTCCGGTGTCGCTCCTGAGGACGGCTTTACCGGGTATGGCGCTTTCGGCGGTCGAGTGGCTCGGTGGGGTGACTACTCCGCCGCGGTAGCCGACAGCACCGGCGCAATCTGGATCGCGACAGAATACATACCCGCACTGCCGCGGACGACGCTCGCTAACTGGGGCACCGCCATAGCAAAAGTGAATCCGCTGGCGCCGTGATCTCGACAAACGCTCAGCGCAAGATATCGCCCGCAAGTTGTACGATGTCCAAAATGATCGCGGTCTTCTTGTCGTAGATCACGCCGTAGCTGTCGATTACGCCTCGCCCGCAATGACCGCAAGGCGGGTCCAGCCGGTTCTCGATCTCCAAGGGGAACGGCTGCAGCTTTTTCTGCCATCCCGGCGGTAGCGGCTTCCCGCGGGCCAGCTTCTTCTGAAGGCCGGGAGGAAGACTCGCGGAATGTGCCCGGTAGTACTGCCGGATGACATTGACCTCGTCAGGGCCGAAGCGCACATCGACTGCGGTTGCGCTGGGCCCACCAGGCTTCCCCTGATGGCCCTGGCCCTTCCCCTTGTTTTTGCCGCTGTTCTCCGCGCCCATCGTGGCGATACAGATATAGCAGAACAGCATGAGAGCCCGTTGCATCCTTCAATTCTAGTCTCTCAATCCGGGCGTTGCCGGTTATTAAGGGCTGCCTGCGATCTGGAGGATTACTTAGCCCCGAAGCTGACGCGACCGACAAATCCAGGTATATACTGCTCGCAGACATCGCGGGTCCTGGAACAATGGCGCGCGCGAGATCCAGCCCATGCAGAGAGAGAAGACGATGCGATATCGACAGACGCTCGGTTTGCTACTGTATGTCGTTGCGGGAGCGACGGCGGCATTCGCTGATAAGCCTCCGCTCGATTGCAGCAAGAAATCATTGGCAGCGGCCATTGCAGGAGCCAATACCGGAGATGCCATCAGCTTCACCGGGGTGTGCGCCGGGCCGATTGTTGTGCAGGTGGACAGGCTGACGCTGACCGGCATCGGGACGGCCGTCATCGATGGCAGCGGGCGAGATGCGCTGACGGTATCCGGCGCTCACCAGGTATTGCTATCCAACTTCGAGGTACGCAATGGGCTCGATGGAATTATCGGCGTCAACGGCGCCCACATGACACTGACGGACGTGAATGTCCACGACAACGCGGTGTTCGGGATCTCTCTTCAGACCTCGTCGAGTGCCATACTTTCCGGTGTGACGACGGCCCACAACGGTGTTCACGGTCTCGACTTGGAAACCGGATCGGCTGCGACCATCACGGGAACCTTCGCGTCCTCTCAGAACCGGGTTTTCGGCATCAATGTGAACGGGAGTTCACTGACGTTCTCGCTGGCGAACGCCACGATCAGCGGAAATGCGCTTGGCATCCAGGTGGCCACGGCCGCGAATGCGTTTCTCAACGACTCCAAAACCGTGATCAATGCGAACGATAATCTGGCAACCGGCCTCACGATCGTTTCCGGTGCACACATGGTGTCATTCGGCGGCACCATCAACGCTTCCGGCAATTCACTCAACGGCGTCTCCGTGAACTCGAAAGGGGGGCTGGACCTCGATGCGGGCTCGCAGCTCAATGCGTTCAACAACGGCGACGGTGTGGTCCTCCAGGAGGCCTCCGTGATGACCGTGTTCAATATTCCGCAATTCTCCGGAGCCCAAGGATTTAGTACGATCAACAGCCACAACAACCAGGGAAATGGTATTCGTGTGCAAGGCGGATCGACGCTCACGCTGTCGAATCAGGCGAAGATCATCAGCACACAGAACGCGAACACGGGTCTCCTGGCGGACAACGGCGTAGGTCTCACGCTGGTGAACTCGACGCTGCTTGGAAACACAGTGAAGGACCTCCAGATGACATTCGGGGTGCGCGCCGATTTACGCACACTGACTTTCGGCACATACTCCTGCGACAGGACCGTATTGGTTCGGGGGACGAGCGGTATTACCTGCCCGCACTGAGGGGCATGCGCCCTGGAACCTTGAGCCGCCGATTCCGGACGCGGGCGCGGGCAGTTATGACTTGATTGCGTAACCGGCAATATGTGGGCGGACGATAGGCAGCGGCGCGTTGAACTCATCAACTTCGATTACGGCAAAACCAGAGTTCGCGATGGCCGTGCGGGTGTCTCGATCCGGATTGCAGCCGTCACCCATTCGGCGCCAGAGCGGCTTGATCACTTTTTGCACACGCCAGAGCAGGGTTCCGCGTGGCGCAGCCACATGCTCAATGAAGAGGAGTCTTCCGCCGGGTTTGAGCACGCGCAGAATTTCGCCGAGCGCGCGCCGCTGATCGAACACGCTACATAGGACGAGCGTGCTAACGGCGTAGTCGACCGAGGCGCTTTGGAGGGGAAGTTCCTCGGCCGTTCCGGAGAGGAGCTCAATACGCATTCCCAGCCGTTCCGCTTCGTGCACCAGGTAGCGATTCATGTAAGGGTTCGGTTCCACGCCGATCCAGCGAATCCCCCTCGGAAAATGTTGGAGGTTCGCTCCGGCGCCCGGGCCAATCTCCAAAACGGTTCCCGTGATCCCAGCAAACAGTCTCGACTTGTATGGCGCGAGGTACTGATCCGCCTTGTGCCCGAACCGGGCCATCAACCGGGCGAAGATTCTCAGACGAATGGGGCCGGCACCGCCGCAGATGCGAGCCGCTTCAGGCCGGCATTCGCTCTGACTTTGGCTCAAAGCCCAGGTTACAACGCGACGAATCCGCCTGTGCGCAACCCTCTGGAACGGCGAAGACCAGGACAGAAACTATCGTCGCAGCCGCTGGGCGGGTGAACTTTCACGACGGCTATGCGGCCGTAACAAGCGATCCCAATCACGGATTCCCAGGGTCTGAAAATGCTCCTGGAGCAGAGTTTCTACGTGCTGACCCGCGGGTCGCTTCAGGTATTCGACGAGGCGCTTATGCTGCCGGGCTGTGATTTCGAAGTGTTTTGGCGGCACGGGCGAACTGCGGATAGTGGCTTGCATGTAGGCGAAGTAGGGCGCCGAGATGCGGGTCAAATCGTCTTGTAACAACCGGTGTCCGGAAAAGCTCCAGATGAGCTGGTGAAACTCGAAATCCGCTTTCAGCAAATTCACCATGTCGTCCCGCTGGGCTAAGTCGAATAGTCTTTCATAGCTGCGCTCGAGTTCCATAATTCGGGCGGGCGTTATCCGTAAGGCCGCCTGGCCAAGCGCCGTGGCTTCCAAAACAACGCGCAGACTGATGATTTCGGAGACCTCGCCTTCCGTCAGCTCGATCACGAACCAGCCCCGGTTGTGAATATTCCGGACTAAATACTCCTTTTCGAGAACGAGCAGCGCCTCCCGCACTGGGCCGCGGCTGGTGTGGAGCAAAGCGGCAAGCGCGGTGTCTTTCAGCGGGTCACCTGGCTTCAACGAGCCGTCGATAATTGCATTACGCACGGTATCGGCCACATGTTCTCGCATGCCGCGAAAGTTTAATGCCTGAAGACTCAGAGACATAAGCGCACAGGGGCTTGACAGCGGGTATTATCTCACAGACAATCATCAGACAAAAGTTTATTGAAAACAATATACAGGAGGTCCTATGACCCGCTGGCTGCTACCGGTTTCCCTTCTCGCCACATTGCCGCTCCTTGCGCAGAATACGACTGGCGCGATTACCGGATTCGCGCGCGACCCCTCCTCCGCCGCTCTTGCCGGCGCCAAAGTCACTGTAATTAACGAGAACACGGGACTTCGCCGGGAGGTCCGCACCAGCGAAGAGGGGCTCTACAGCGTCCCGTTTCTGCCCGTCGGCGTGTACTCGGTGGCAGTCGAAAAGGAAGGCTTCAAACGGCAGGTTCAGACCGGCATCAGGCTCGAGATCCTGCAAGTTCGGAACGTCGATTTCTCGCTGGAGCTCGGCGTCACGGCCGAAACCGTAACGGTAGAAAGCCGGGCGCCGCTGCTGGAAACGGAGACTTCGCAGATGGGCGAAGTAATCAAGGGCGAACAGGTCAACAACCTTCCGCTGAACGTACGCCAGTTCATGCAGCTTGCGTTTCTGGCTCCGATGGTAACGCCCGCGACGGGCGACTACCGCTCAGTCGAAGTGAACCGCGACATCACTGCTCCGGCGGCAGCAGGCCAGCGTCCCGAGCAAAACAATTATCAGATCGACGGAGTAGACAACCGCGAGAGTGGGCGGAATAACGTAGCCGTCGCGGCCTCGGTGGAAGCCGTGGGCGAGTTCAAAGTGCAGACAGGTATCTCGCCGGCCGAATTCGGCCGCGGCGGCGGGCTCATTATCAACGTGGCGACCAAGAGCGGAACGAATCAATACCACGGCTCCCTATACGAGTTTCTGAGGAACAACCGGTTCGACGCGCGGCCGTACTTTTCCTCGCGGGTGAATCCGCTGAAGCGCAACCAGTTCGGAGGGGCTTTGGGCGGGCCTGTTCGTCACGACCGACTTTTCTTTTTCGGAAACTATGAAGGCTTTCGCGAGGCATCGACGGGCAATCCTCCGGTGGGGATGGTTTTCACGCAGGCGCAGCGAAGCGGCGTGATGCCGAATCCGATCGTCGACCCGCTGAATAACCGCACACCTTTCCCGAATAACACCATTCCTCAAAGCCGCATGGACCCGATTTCACAGAAGATTTTGCAGCTTATCCCGCTTCCGAACAACCCGGACCCGCTGCGGAATTTTATCTTCAACGGCGTGCCAAGCGGGCATACACGGCGAGACTATGCTGTGGGGCGCGTGGATTACAACCTCGGCGCCAATGATATTCTTTACGCCCGCTATCTGTTCGATGAAGAAAATCAGCGCACGCCGCCGAGCCTGCCTGCCCCTGCCAACTCCGGCGGCCGCAATTTTCTGTTGCGGGCACAAACGGCGAGCGCGCACTGGAACCGCGTGCTGAATCCTTCGCTCATCAACAACCTTACGCTGGGTTTCACGCGGTATCACAATATCCTGGAGACGCTGAATTCCTTTAAGCAGGATTTCATCACACCGGCGGGCATCACCAACACGCTTTCCGCGGTGAACCCGCTGTTCTGGGCAGCTCCTTCGGTCTCGGTGCCCGGCTATCTCATGACTTCGGAGATCTCGCCAAATTTCCGGACGATGAATAATTTTCAGTTGCAGGATAGTGTGCTTTGGAATCGCGGCAAGCACACAATAAAGCTCGGTGGGGACCTGCGCCAGATCCGCACCTATATGTTCTACACCGGAGGCAACGGCAGCACGTCTTTTAACAATCGGTACAGCAACGATCCCGTTGCCGATTTCCTGCTGGGCTTACCTTCCGATGTGAATAAGACCGCGCGCGCAACGAATTGGAACAGCAAGATCCGCTATCTCGCTGCGTACGTGCAGGACGACTGGAGAGTGAGCCCGAAACTGACGGTAAACCTCGGCCTGCGCTACGAAGTGGAAAGCGCTCTTCAGCAGATCGACAACGGCGCCCCGGGATTTGATCTGCGAACAGGAGCGGTACTGGTCTCGAAGTACGCGACCAATCTTCCGCAAATCCAGGAATTTTATCGGACCATCCGCACCGACATACCGCTCGTGGTCCAGGACAACCGGCGAGCTCCTTACGATGCCGATACCAACAACATAGGGCCGCGCTTCGGTTTTGCGTACAACTTCCTGCCGAAGACGGTGCTCCGCGGAGGATATGGCCTCTTTTACGATGCGCCGCAGATTCAGGCGCTGGCATCGGCGAATGATTTCGCGCCCAACACACTCCGGCCCATTTGGACAGCCGATCCGACCGTTCCGAATTTGAACTACAACCCGGAAGGAGTCACGGCGGCGGAGCAAACTCTCCGGAACGCACCGCTTACGCTGTTCCCATTTCTTTCGCGCCACTTTCCCTACGGCAAAATTCAACAATGGAGCTTGAGCCTGCAGCATCAGATTTCGGGTTCGCTGGTAGCGGAGCTGAGCTATCAGGGATCCAATAGCGTGAACCTGCTGGTGCTGGACAACGTGGATGTGAAGCCTCCCGGTCCGGGCAATGTGCAGAGGCAACTGCCATACCCGGCGTTCGCGCGCGTGGCTCCCTACGATGTCTGGGGACGCGCAAACTATAACGGTCTGGGACTCAAATTGGAACAGCGTCTCTGGCACGGGCTTTCGTACCTGGTGAGCTATACCTATTCGAAAACGATCGACATGGCTTCCAGCTTTGACGTTGCGCCTGTGTGGGTAGATCCCTTGAACAAGCGTACGGCGCGCGGGCCTGCGGATTTCGACGCCCGCAACCGTTTCTCCGCCGCATATGAATATCGCCTGCCGGGCTGGCTAACGCCCGCCAGAGGCGTGGCTGCCAAGGCGCTGAGCGGATGGGGAGTGCGGGGCGTCACCTTTTTCCAGACCGGCCTGCCGCAATCGCCTAGCATGGCGATTTCCCGCAACGGAACGTGCGTGGCTACTTGCAGCGCTCGCCCGGACCGCATCGGCAATGGCAACCTCGATAAGAGTGAGCGCACGATCCAGCGATTTTACGATGTCGGCGCGTTTCGACTCCTCGCGGCCGGCGGGGCTGAGGCACGCGTGGGCAACGCCGGCCGGAATGTTCTCACCAGCGCGGGCATCAACAACTGGGACTTGCAGATTTTCAAGGACACCCGCATCCGCGAGGGACACTCGCTCGAGTTCCGCTGGGAGATGTTCAATGCGTTCAACCACACGCAATGGGGAAGCGCGGGCACAAATCTTGAAGCCCCGCAGCAGTTCGGCGTAATTTCGAGCACGCGACTGCCGCGGATCATGCAATTCGTGTTGAGGTATGCGTTTTGACCATGCTCGCGATTTTCGCTCTTCTGCTCGCTGCTCCCGGAGGCTTCGAAACCGGTGTTGTACAGCGCTCCACGAATGACCCCTTCTATCAAAACGCCATTCCCTCAATTGCCCGCCTGAATGGCGGAAAGTTGCTCTGCGTCTGGACGTGCTCGGGCAAACAGGACAAAAAAATGCGGATCGTCGGCTCGCTCTCCTCCGACGGCGGGAGAACGTGGTCCAACGCCCGGACGCTGATTGACACTCCCGGCAAGAACGACGCCGATCCCGTGCTGCTGGTCGCGGGGTCGAAAGTTTGGGTATATTCGGCGACCGTGAATATCCCTGACAAGCTGGACCGCAGCGCGGTCTTTATGGTCTCTAGCGAGGACCAGGGCGCGCACTGGTCCACCCCGCGTCCCATTCATTTTCCGCGGAAATATACGGGAGCCATGGTGAACAACGGCCTTCGAGTGCGGGACGGTACGTTGCTGCTTCCGTTCGCCTGGGACCGGTGGGCGGAGCAGGGAATGGCAGCGAGCACCGAAGGCGAGATGGATCTCGGCTGCGGCGTGTTGCTGTCCCGCGACGGTGTGAACTGGACTCAGCACGGCGACTTGCATATCTGGGAACCCAAAGTGACACCCGGATCGACGAATGGCCTGGCAGAACCGGCGGTGGTCGAACTCAAAAACGGCGAACTGCTCATGATCATGCGCACCGGATCCTCGCACCACTGGCAGAGCCGCAGCCGCGATGGAGGCATCACATGGGACGCGCCGCGGGCGAGTCCGCTGACAGGTCACAATACGCCAACGGCGCTGTGGCGTCTCGACAATCCCGACACGGAGATCATTGCCATCTGGAATAATTCTCCACTCCACCGATATCCGCTGAGCGTGGCGATCTCCAAAGATGGAGGGCGAACCTGGAGCCGTCCGAAGAACGTGGCCACATCGGAAGGGCCGCACGTATCCTACCCTGGTATCGTGCAGGCCGGCGACGGGACCTTCGTGGCCGTGTGGCAGCAGCAATTGGCCGAGGGCGGACGGGAGATCCGCTGGGCACGATTTACACGGGACTGGGTCCTCAAATGAGGAGGCTGCGCATGATGGGCCGGCGCGAACTGCTGGCGCTGGCCGCTGCGCCGGTTTTCGCGCGCTCGCTACGGCTGGAACGTTCCATAATCTTCCACGGCCGCAAAAGTAGCGTCACGTATTTCCAGCCGCGCGCGTGCGCGTTGCCGTCAACGCCGCATCCCACGATATTCCTGACAGTGAGCCCGGTTACCGGCGACGATGTTTTCTGGAACCTGCACTGGTCCGAATCGAAGGACCTGGGCGTCACGTGGAGTAAACCCGAGCCGTTGCCGGGTCTGTCGCGCGTGAAGCATCGGGATGGCATCACGGAGGAGTTGCTGGTCGACGCCAGCCCGGAATACCATGCCGTTACCCGAACGCTGCTGGTGCTTGGAGACAACGTCTACTATGCCAGAGACGGCAAAACGCAAACGCACGTGCCCGGTGAGCGCTGGCAGCAGCCTGTCTACATAGTCCGTAACTCGCAAGGGCAGTGGTCGGCGCCGCAAAAATTGAACTGGGACGATTCCCGAGCGTCTGCGACGATGAACGCCGGCAGCACGCAGCGGGTGACTCTGGCGAATGGCGACCTGCTGCTTCCGTTATCCCACGCACCTTTGGAGCGGTATGCCGGCGGACCCCTGGGCACGCGCGGTAAGACCCGCGGCTTTGATCGTGCCGTCTCGGTGGTGCGTTGTTCATTCGACGGCCAGTCTCTGCAGATCCGGCAGGTGGGCACGCAGTTTCGCCTGCCGGTGAAACGAGGGCTGCTGGAACCGGCCCTGGCCGCTTGTTGCGGTCGTTATTTTCTGACGATGCGGGCGGAGGATAATCGCGGATACGCCAGTGTGTCTCGCGACGGACTGGCATGGGAGGACAGGAGGCCCTGGAGTTGGGACGACGGCGAGCCACTCATCACCTCGACCACGCAGCAGCGCTGGCTGGTCTTCGATGACCGCTTGTTTCTGGTATACACACGGCGCAGCGCGGAAAACGAGCGCGTGTTCCGCTGGCGCGCGCCCCTGTACATGGCTGAAGTCGACACGCAACGGTTGCGCCTGCTGCGCGCGCGCGAACAAATCGTGTTCCCGCAGGTTCCGGATGCCCGCACCGGCAACTTCCATGCCGCCCACATCACCGACGGGCTGGCCGTGATTCTGACAACGGAAGAAACATCGGAGAGCGTAGGCTGGCGCGGCGACACTCTGCTGGCGCGCCTCATTCGGAACGGTCAACCAAAACCATGAAACAGCGCTGGTGGTGCGCATATACATTGAATGCGGAGCGGAAGCCGCTCGATGGCAGTGCGGACATTCTACGCGAAGCGATTCGACGCGGAGCGGATCTGCGGATTTATACCGAGTTCCGGCACAATGAACACATCGATCCGAAATCGGATTCTAACGAGCTCGTCCAGGAGGTTGCAGAATTTGGCGTAACATACCTGGTGGAGGATCGGTGGGCGGCGGGCATTATGTCGCTGCGCCAGCCAGTGGACCTGCCATTCGGCTTTGGCCCACGGCCTTCGATGTCATTTTTCCTTTACAACGAAGACGGCAGCCAGGGGATCGCGCGTCCGTACTTGGACGGCGCTCCTCCCCAGCCCGAGCCCGAGTTGACCATGCCCAAGTATCACCTGGAGGACTGCCACGACGAGAACACAAACGCGCCCAGCCGCAATTTCATTTATGACTTCGACCTGTACCGCTTCGCCGTCGCGGACGGCTGGGAGGAGATTCTGCATCATTGCGGTTCGGGTGAGATAGTATCCGGTTCCGTCGAAAGGCTCAGTGAAGAATTCGCGAAGGGGCGTGAGGTGAAGGTCGGCATCAGCGGGCTGTGCGCGGACTTCGGCGGTCCCGTGCATGAAGTATTCGTGCAGACCGGCCCCGGTTACTACTACCCGGAACGCAAACTGTTCCTTGCCGAAACGCATCCGGTGGTGCGCGTAAAACCAGGCATCCCCATGCGCTATGTGGGCCGCGGATGGGACTTCGGTTGGCTGCTGGCGCGGACCGATGGCGTGGTGGCAAGCTGGCTGGTTGATCCCTATACTCTGCGATTCCACAAAAAGGAATCTCGCCACTCGATACGATGGCTTGTCCGTTAATTCGCGGTGTAGAACGCAATCAGTAGTCTTACAGATCGAGTTCCAGCGTGACAATTTCCCACGGCCGCAGCCGGATGCGCACTGAGGTTCCCGATAGCTGCACGTCGCGCTGGAGCGGGTTCCTGTTCAGATCTACCTCCCTGGCGCGCTTTGGCCGGGCCGCCAGTTGCAATGATGCCTCAGTCTCCGCTCCGTGCATCTCATGCACTCGTACCAGACATGCACTCCCTTCTCTGTAAAATGACGAGAGCTGCACGCCGCGACCCTGGAGTGCAAGGAAGCTCTTCTGCAACGGGAGATCACGCTGCGCGGGAACCTTCTGCTCTTCCAACTGCATGATCACCGGCGGAAATCGCGCCTCCAGAGCCCGCCTGGGTATGTCATCCTGCCTCCAGTCCTTTGCATGCAAGAGGAACTGATAGTCGAATCGATGAATACCGCGCCCCTCCCGGGCGGGGGTTACGAAGCGTTCCCAGCTTTCGGCGCCGGGCGGCACTGTGTCGGTCACCGGAGGATTTGTCATGAGTAGAAAATGGCCGAGCTCGTTTTGAGCAGGCGTGTACTGAAAGCCTTTCTCCCCCATAGTCGTGATGAACGTAAGGCCGTGTTTATCCCCGTTCGAGTCGCACCAGTGAGCCGCATAAAACACGTTCTCGCGTTTCCGTTCCAGCCCTCCGTAGCGGATCTTGCTCACATCCCGGGGCTCCACTCCGAACGCGACGTCTGCGCTCAGCCGGCCGGGCGCGGGCAGGCCTGCAACTGCCATGAAATGACCGCTGCCGCCTCCGCTCTCGATTTCCGTGTCAAACGTGATTCGCCGCGTGTGGGGGTATATGTGTCCGGAGAGGCGCACTGCGTGCGGTCCTATTTTTCCGGAGATCACGAAGCTGCTGCGCAGCGGCCCGGCCACCGTCTCCACAATCCGGGCGTCCGTCCACCGCTCGGTTTCTACAACCGGACCATAGTGCAGCGGACCGGTGTCTTTGATCCGGTTATAGATCACGTTGCCGAGCCCTCGATACACAGCGCCAGTAGTCTGGTCCGTGACGCTGTCAATACCGCCGCCTGAAAACTGGGCGGTTATGCCGCCGGCTTCGAGTTTTCGTGCTCCCTCCTGCCGCTGCGAAATCGGCAGCGCGCCCGGCACCGGATCGAAATACAAGGTCGTATATCCCAAGGCTGGGACATGAGCCTGCACCAGGACTGCAAGCTCGCGTATGGTCCGCTTTCCTCCCGGCAGGTCGTACCAGTTCACACTGGTAACCTGATACTCCAGCCTGCCGCCGCTCGCATCGGAAACCTGGATGTTGGTGGCAGTCTTGTCCTGCAGCTCGACCCAGACCGGCACCACCTCCGTGCGCTCCCATGGCAATTCGTTGAACAGAACCACGCAGGAGCGGTTCCCATCCGCGTTGATGCGCCGTGTGAGCGCGCGCAGCGCGTTGTGGCGCAGCCGTTCCGCCTCTAGCAGTGTGGCCTTCAAGCGATTCAACTGCACGTCATAATCCTCGGTGAACAACCACATCTGGGCGTGCGAGTAGACGCGCAGCAACTCGCGCCAGAGCCGCTCGAAATCGGATTGCGGGTAGGATTCACCGGCGAGCGCGGCGCAATTCCACAGCGCTTCGCCGCCTGCTAGCGCCTGGTCCGCGCGCGTGCGCCAATACCGCAGGCCGTTGTTCCCGTTCAGCCCATACCAATAGGTCCACATGCACGGGTCGAGCACGCCCTCGTGTACCGGCAGCGGTCCGCGCTTTTCCAGGTCCCGGAAAAATTCCAGCGGCGTGGCCACGCGCATGTGGGAAGTTTCGTCCCGATTCCATTGCTGAATCAGTTTGGAAATCGGCAGCAGCCGTTCGCCGCCTTTCTGGCCCGGCGCGGGCTGCCAGAAGCGCAGCGGCCGCGAATCATCGCAGCCCACCGGCATCCAGACGGGTATGCCGGCCGGGAGCGCCAATTGCGAATCGATTTCGTTCCGGTACAGCACCTCCACGCTGGCGTGCCAGTTCGCCGCGAAATCATCCGGCAGGCTGCGCGCGTCAATGAATCCGCAAGTGGAACCGCGCGAGGTGATGACGGAAGTACCGTCCAATCCGCGCCACTGGAAATCGATCGGCACGCCCTCCGCCGCCAGTGCGTCCGGACGGTTGACGCGGTAATAACGGTAGCCGGCCTTGCGAAGTAGTTGCGGCATCTGCGACGGCCCGGGCGTCACGTCGTTATGGATCATGACCTCCAGGTTCAACCCGGGCGCGAACTTCTCAAACAAGCGCCGCCCCATCACCATGTCGCGGATCAGACTTTCCTGTTCCATCCAGGCGGGGTGCTGGTTGCACACGCCGCCGCACGCTTCGAACTTGCCCGCTTGGAGCGCTTTCCGGAGTTCCCCTATCCGCTCGGGCTTGCGGTCGAGGAACGGCTCCATCTGCTCGTTCCAGGTTTCGATGTAAAAGCGGAATCCAGGATCCTCACGCAGCAGATCCAGCGCTTCAGCGAGAACTTGGGCGTGGCGCCGCACCATCCATGCACGGCTGTTCACCCAAGCCCAATCCACGTGAGAGAACGGCAGCAAGTAAAGATCGCGGCCGGCAAGCTGCTTGCGAATTTCCGGATACGAACGGCGTTCTGCGGAAGCACAGCACCGCGCTGTCATAAAGAGCGCCGCGAACCGCCTCCTGCTGAGCTTCGCTGTCCTCATGACGCCCCCATGTGAAAGTCAAAAGATCGGCAGCGCCGGAACCCAGTTGCGGCGCCGCGGATCGTAAAACTCGTTCACCTGGCCCTGTTCGCGGTACAGACGGTGATAGCGCTCGACCTTATCGCGGTCGATCTCCACTCCCAGACCCGGCCCGAGAGGCACGTCGAAGCGGCCTTCGCGATACAAGAAGGGCCGTGTGATGATGTCATCCACCTGATCGTGATAGTGGCTGTCGATTGCATATACCAGAGAGGGTGAAGCCGCAGTAAGGTGCAGCATGGCGGCGGTCGAGATGCCCAATTCGCGATCGCTATGCATTCCCACGCCAAGCTGGAACGCGTCGCAGACCGCCATCATGCGTTGGTTGTCGCGAAAGCCTCCCCAGAAGTGGACGTCGGCCAGAATCACATCAACGCTGCGCATCCGAATTCCGGGCGCCAATTGCTCAAAACTCACCAGGCACATGTTCGTGGCAAGCGGGATCGGAACGGCCTGGCGCACCTGGCTCATTCCTTCGAGATTCCAGGTGGGGTCCTCCAGGTATTCGAGATCAATTCCGTCGGCGAGCAGTTTACGGCCCATGCGAATCGACGTCTCTACCGACCACGCCGCATTCGGATCCCACCGCAGCGGCGCATCGGGAAATTCTCGCCGCAGCAGCCGCAGGCATTCGAATTCCTGGGCCGGCGGGTAAACCCCGCCCTTCAGCTTCAGCGCGCGAAATCCGAAGCGGCAGACCAGTTCACGAGCGCGGTCCAGCATCGATTCAGGTGAGTCCTCGCCACCGCGGGTCCCGTCGTTGCTCTTGTACCGATAAAACAGATAGGCGGAGGCTTCAATCCGATCCCGCACTTTGCCGCCGAGTAAAGCGTGTACGGGACAGTTCAACGCCTTTCCGGCGGCGTCCAGAAACGCCATCTCGATGCCTGCACGGACCACTGCGGGGACGGCGGTCTCATAACCAATTCGAAACACGCCGAGCTGGTGCTGCAGAATGCCGGTCTCGAGCGGATTCAGACCTAGCACATAAGGCCGCGCAGTCTCAATCGCATGTTCCACAGCGTTACCCCCGTATGTTTCGCCGATGCCGGTGATGCCTTCGTCTGTCACCACCTCGATGATTCCGCGCGTGGTGCCGGTCTCTACACCCATGCTCCAGCGCAGGGGCGCCTCCATCGGCACGGTCACAGGAGTGATTCGGATATCAGTAACTTTCATAAGTTTGCGCAGGCAGTCTAGCGGGATGAGAGCGCCGCTTTCATTGCCTTTAGGAGGCGCGGCGTGAATGTCTCTTCCTTGTAGTAGTAATCTTTCACTTCGTCGAACAGTGTTCTTCCGCGGCCGCGCGTGTCAAGCACGGCGTCCACATCCGGTGAATTCAGCTTGTGGAGCACCTCCGCCATGCCGCGCCACTCCCAGCGGTTCTGGTAGCCGTGCTGCCGCTGCCACACTTCGGCAGCCTCCAGGAAGTTGCGGAATAGCGGTTTGAGATCGCCATTCTGCCGCGCTGCTGTAACAAGATCGGAGTAGGCCGCCCGAAGCCGCAATTGCATCGAGAGGTCCGTTAGAAACCGCCGCGCATCGCCGAATAGAAGGCCTTTTAGCATGCCTGGGACGAGCGCTTCGTCAGCCGCGCGTTCCAGCTCGCTCGCGACTGTACGCATGGTTCCGCTCTCTTTTCCGCCGAGCGCTTTCCAGCCGTCCACGATCAGCCGCCCGAGTCCCTCAATCAGATCGCCTGCAAACTTCACGTAATCAGCTTCTGTAACAGGCTGCCTGAGCGCTCCCCGCGCAAACGCGAATGTGTTGGGGAGTTGTACGCAGTGCGTCTGGGCGTTACCCATTACGCCGCGCGGTCCGGGATGCCTGCCGCCCTCATAAGCGGCGTCTCCGCCGAAGTTCGTCATCGGGAAGCTCGGTTCTCCTTCAATGCGGCCGTAGTTGAACGAGATCACGCGCGATGCGAGCCCGAGTTTTTCGGCGTACGGCAAACCGTTGGCAAGGCCCCACGGTTCCGGATTCGTTTTGCTCAGCCGCGTAATAGCGTCTAGGTACTCGGATTCCAAGCCCATCGTAAACTTAGCGGTTTGGTAGAACCGTCCGTATGCCTGCCACCCGGCGTGCACCCAGTAATCCAGCTCGATACCGGGCCGCAGACGGTCCAGCATCTTCCGGTGCTCAATTAACAGAGTTACAAATTCAGCATTGGTCGAGCCCGGATAACCGCCGGGATCGCTGTCGATGATCGCCACTGCGTCGGCTTTGGCCAGCGGCCGCAGCAATTCCTCCCGGTGCTCAATCATTCTACGGACCGCCGCAGCATCCGCCGGATTCACCCGCACATCGGAGTAGAAGAAATGGCGTGTTTCGAAGGGCGCGCGCGAAGCCTGCGAATCGTTCGACGCCACGTTCGGACAAAGCGCGATCATCACCCGCATGCCGAACTCGCGGTGGAGAATATCAATGACTTTGCCGTGCTTTTCAAGCGACGCCCGGTCGCTCGCGGTCGGCGGATCCGGCATCACTTCGATTACCGGCCAGATCATGATGGCGTTGTACCCCAGCTTTTTCAAACCGTCCGCATAGCCGCGCCAGTCATCGAGCGTCCAGGTCCGCGCCGCATATGGGTGGCGGTAGGGCCAGTGCTCGTGTACATACATTCCAATCACATTCTGGAGCAGGGCCGGTTTTTCGGCTCCAGCGGCAGCCGCCGCGAAGACTCCGGCGAGGATAGCCAGAACCCGCGTCATCCGAAAACAGTACGGCTCAGAACTCTGCAAAAATCTTTTCATAGAAGACAGCGATCGTCAACAAATGCGCAGAGCGATAGCATTCCGTAGTATCCTTGCAGGCCTCTTACTCGCCTCAGGCCCTCACATCGTAGTGTTTGCCGAGGAGGCTGAGCCCTCAATTCGAGCAGCACTCGTCCTCGAAGATGCCCTCTGGACGGCGATTCGCGGGAAGATCCCTGCGGAATTTCACGCCGTGCCACGCAGCCGCCTGGAGACCGGCCCCCTGGTCAATCGCGTGGCAGCAGGCAGCGGCATGGTTTGGATTGGCAATGCCGGAGGGATGCCGAAGGACTTCTGGATCGGCGCCTTCCGTCCGGCTTCCGCCCCGCTCTTGAGTGAACTCCACCCCGCTTCTCCGCTGCCCCTTGCGCTGGTTGCGTTCCGGCACGCGCAGGTCTCCTCAGCGTACCTTCAGCCGCACAAGGAGCTTCCGAATCACAACGTGGATGAAGAGCTGCGAGCCGACTTTCTTCCCATCCTCATCGCGCGAGATCGCTTCGGTCAGACTGTCGGCTATCCCGGCGTCATGCTGCGAAACTATGCGCCATCGTTCGTCAAGCATCGCTTCGGAGGCAGCGATTGGTTCATTTTTCTGTTCGATAAACCGCTCGAGGCTCTGGAGGCAGACGGCTGGATTCGACTTCTGAAACAGATCGCGGTGCATTTCCGGAGCGGCGTCCAATTGGCTGAACTCAGCTCGGATTACGCCGCGTATATACCGGGAGAACGGGTGCAAGTCCGCGCACGCTTGAAAAACCATCGGCATGCAGCAGTGGCGGCAGAGCTGCGATTTTCTCTAAAAGTTCCCGGCGCCACGTCCTTCCGCCCGCTGGTCACAATGCGCCGGGTAGCCGACGCCGGCGACGAAACGGAGGCGCTTGCCGATTTCATACCGGACGGTGCGGCGGGGCTCTGGACGATTCGCGTCGAAGCCTGGCAGGATCCCGCTCGCGCGGAGGAGCTCGCCGAAGAGGGAACCCTTGTGCCGGTTGATCGTCACGATATCGGAATCATTCTGCTGGATGGGCCGGTCCGCAGCCCATCACTGGTTGCTATCGACGGCCCCGCCATTCGGATCGATGGCAAGAATGGATTTGGGCCGGAACGAATTACTACCCCTCCAGTTCCTGGTGGGAATGGTTATGGCGCGACTTCCGGCCCCTTCAGGCGGCGGAAGATTTCGCCTCGATGCGGCGCGCTGGATACCGCATCGCCCGTATTTGGGTGGATCCGATTCTCGACGAACGGAGCCTGCGGGCAATGGATGCAGCCATTCATCTGGCCGCCCGGAACGGCATTGTGCTGGATATCTGCGTCTTCACACAATGGGTCCGGGAGTTGGGCTTCGAGCGGGCCGGGCAGCCGGTCCGGTTCGCCGTACGCGCGCCTGCCGATTTCAACGTCTACGGCATGTCTTTCCGGAATTTGGCGCTTCAGCGGGAGTATCTGACCACGCTGGCGCGGCGCTGGCGCGGCGCTGGTAACGTCGTCTATAACCTCGCCAACGAGACCTACGTGAAGGATCCTGACGCCGGCCAGATGGATCCTGAAGCGCAATCGTGGCGCGGTATTCCGAAGGAAAAGGGCGTGCTCCGCGACAGCATGCTGTTCCGGCGCTGGGCCCGCGAAATGAGCCAGGCAATTCGCGCAGCGGGCGGCAAACAGCCGGTCATCTCGGGGTATATGTTCTCGGCCGCCGGCGGCGGAGATGATTACCTCGCCAACCGCGACGGCGCAGTCCAGCCCTGGCACAACTACGGCGATGCGCGTTCGACCGCTGCAACTCTTTCCTACGTGGACCCCGCATGCTCGAACCGGCCCGTGCTGCTGGAAGAGTTCGGCACGACCGGATGGAATCGCGAGGATGTGTACAATGCCGCGGCGCATGCGGCTCTCGCGGCCGGCGCCGCCGGAGCCATGTCGTACGAATGGGGAGTCCGCTGGCTCATGCGGCAGATGACCTTTCAGCCACTGCCCCTGCGCGATATCCTGCGCGGTACTCCCGACCCGAGGTGGTTCGGCGCAATTCGCGATGTCGTGAAGCCCTGGTCGAACCGGTCCGCGGGCATGTACCCCGCGCCGAGTGGGTTCTACTACGGGTCGATTTACAGCGGCACTCCGTTTCCCGCGGCGGCTGCCGTTGCTTTAGGACGGCTCGGGCTGATGGGAGCGAGCCTCGGGCGGACCGCGCCGACGCAGCGGGTTTACGTCGTCGTTCCGGCTGCCTTCCGCGGCGAACGCACCGGAATGGACCCGGTATCGCGAATGTTTCGGCGGTTGTGGTCGCTGCACGTTCCGTTCGCGGTCGCGGAGGAAGATTGCCTAAGCGATCTGCCGCGGAACGCGAAAGTACTGATTGCTCCGAAGGGAGCGAGCGACCAATCGGCAGGCAAACTCGATGCTCTACGCCGTTCCGGAGTGAGGATCTTTCTCGGGGCCGGAGCGGAATGGGAGAAGGCGCCGGAACTGGAGCCGATCGATGTTTCCCCGTCCGAAGGAATTGACCTGCTGGCGCGGGATACTCGCGATGGGACGCTCTTTTCGCTGCTGGCCGATGCTCAGGCGAGTCCGTCAGCGTACGATTGTCTGGCGGAATACTGGCCAGGCTCGGTGTCGAGCATTTTGCTTTGATTCGAGCTGGCGCTGCGGGAATCAATTTCCTGGAGGTCGCCGGAGAAGTCGAACTAAATGGGAAACGGTTCTGCGGCGTCGCATCGGGGCGCGCGATCCTTACGGCGGATAATGGCTCGGATCTCGCCCGCACCGGCCGCATCCGGCTCATGGCAACGCGTCCGGGCCGCATCGAATTCGCTCGGCCCATCCGTGCTATTCGAGTTCTGTCGCCCGGAAGTGAGCCACCGCTGGGAGACGCAACAGCCGCCGCGGCGTGCTGACCGTTTTGTGAATTTTCCGGCTAGCAGGCAGGCCGGTTGGTACTTTCTTGCTCTCTGGACCTGGCACTGCTGGTCAGAGGCGCGGTTACCTCAGAGGAGATGAACTTACATGAAGGATGCAAAGTTCGAAGACTTGTTTCATAAGGAAATTGAGGATCTCTACGACGCCGAGAAGCAGATCATAACGGCGCTGCCAAAAATGATAGCGGCTTCTTCTTCGGCCGAGCTTGCGAGCGCCTTCGAAGAGCACCTGCAGCAAACCAGAGAGCAGGCAAAACGTCTGGAGCAGATATTCGAAGAAATGGGCGAGCCGTCTTCAGGGAAGACGTGTGAAGGCATGCAAGGACTGTTACAGGAAGGCGAGAAGCTTATCAATGAGGTGAACAAATCCGCCGTGTTGGATGCGGCACTGATCGCGGCTGCCCAGAAAGTCGAGCATTATGAGATCTCCAGTTACGGGACAGCTCGGGCGATGGCCATTATGCTGGGGCAGGAAGGGCCCGCGGAGCTGTTGGAAGAGACTCTGGAGGAAGAAAAAGAGACCGACGAGCGGCTGACGGAAATTGCCGAATCGATTATGACCGGAGAGTACGGCGCTGCGGACGAGGAAGACGAGGAAGAGGAAATAGAAGAAGAGGAGATCGAGGAAGAGGAAGCGGAACCCAACCGCCTGAGGCCGGAATAGACGGAATATGTTGACGGATATGCGCGCCGTTGCCGGTGGTCCGGTTAGACCACCTCCCGGCGCGTACCGCTCGCCGGGTTTACAGGAACGCCGCCGGAAGCAGCTTCGCAGTTATCGCAAAAGTTGCACGGGCCGGTAAAGTCTTCGCCCAGATACTGGAGCAAAAGCTCGCGGCGGCACGAATTGGATTCCGCATAAGCGCGCATCATTTCCAGGCGCTGCTTTTTCATTTCCCGCCGGCGCTCGTGCTCCTCAGTGGCGGCTTGGGCGGCCGCCGCCGGATCCACATCTTCGGAGGCTTGCACCGCTCCGCTGGGCAGCATCTCAGCCGCTCCGACGTCTTCAAGCTGCTGCAGGGCGCTCGTAAGCTTTCGTGCAGAGAGCCCGATGTCGCCGGCGACATCCTCCGGCTTCACAGGCCCGGCCACTTCCGCGAGATGGGCAGCCAGATCCTGAAGCACCTCCTCCGGAATGCCGCCCTCGCCCGTCTTAAAGTTCTGCGCGCCAATATCTTCCGGCCGGTAGAACAAGATCGCCTCGGCTTTCTTGCCGTCGCGGCCGGCCCGGCCGATCTCCTGATAGTAGGAATCGAGCGAGTCGGCAGGGTCGTAATGGTAGACAAAACGAACGTCGGGCTTATCCACACCCATGCCGAACGCATTCGTGGCTACGATCACTTCGGCATCTCCGGCCATGTAACGGTCCTGAATGATTTCGCGGTCCTTGCCCTTGAGTCCACCGTGGTAAAACAGGCTTTCAATCTCTTCGGCTGCCAGCGCCTGCATGATTTCCTCGGCGGCCTTCCGCGTCCCTACGTAAATAATTCCCGGCTTGTCGGCCCAGCGTGCGCGATGGACGAGTGCATCGCGTTTTTCGGCCTCCGTTTTGAAGCGATCCACACGGAGATAGATGTTGGGCCGGTCGAAGCCGCGGACAAAAATTTTTGGCTTGCGCATCTGCAGCCGTTCGATGATTTCCTGGCGTACCGCCGCAGAAGCCGTGGCGGTCAGCGCGAGCACCCGCGGATGGCCGAGCGCTTCTATGATATGCCCGAGGCGAAGGTAATCGGGACGGAAGTCGTGTCCCCATTCGCTCACACAGTGAGCTTCATCCACAACGAAAAAAGAGATCCCGGAATTCTTTAAGCGCTCGACCGTCTCCTGTTTGCGCAGTTGTTCCGGCGCCAGAAAAATGAATTCGACCTGGCCGTTCTCCAGCCGGGATAAATGCTCTCGGATCTCGGAAATACGCTGCGTGGAATTGACCGCCACCGCGTCCGCCGAGTTCTGGTCTTGAATGGAGTCCACCTGGTCTTTCTGCAAGGCGATCAGCGGAGAGATGACGACGGTGGAACCCTTGATCATAAAGCCGGCGATCTGGTAGATGGCCGATTTGCCGGAACCGGTCGGCTGGACAACGAGCGTGTCATGGCGATCAAGGATCGTGCGAACAGCTTCTCTTTGCCCGGGACGCAGGGAGGCGAATCCCAACTTTTCGCGCGCAACTTTTTCGATTCTTGCGTCTGGGTTTTTCTTCTTGGGGCCCTTACTTCGGCGCATCTCTGCCGGGATCCGGGGCACGTTGCGGGCCATCTTCAATCGAAGCGGAACGGATCATCCTTGAACAGACCCGCCATCCGGCGCATTACATCCACAGCCTCCAGGCTCGTACAATGTCCATGCATACCTGGAAGGTTCTTCGGAAACCGCAGTTCCGTGTGTCGTCCACCCCACTAGTGAATCAAGAGAACGACCTTCATCCCAGATAGTCGTCTCCTGCCTCGGCGCGTTGGGGTAACCGGTGTGATCGCAATCTGGACGGGCAAGCGCCGCAAGCATCGCGAATACGCCGCACAACTCCATCAGTTGCTTCGCTCGGCGGCAAAGCCAGGACCCGACTCGCAGGCTGGACCGAGATCTCTGGAGCAACTGCCGGACCC
>Ga0070741_10001601_pt1 | contig 67318 bp, 50 predicted proteins | sample Coa_R1_4_FD_66440 | JGI IMG/M metagenome (GOLD analysis project Ga0070741, IMG submission 66440) | Surface soil microbial communities from Centralia Pennsylvania, which are recovering from an underground coalmine fire - Coalmine... | ecosystem: Environmental > Terrestrial > Soil > Unclassified ...
CCCTTTTCCGATCCATCAAACAGGGTCTTATTGCTCGAATAATGCCCCTGTTTGATGGATCAAAAAATGGTCGTGTTAAAACCAAAATTCTATAGCCCATTGAAACGTCACCAGTATATAGTGCTTCCACTGGAAACTTGGAGTTTTTGCTTCGTCAGCTTGGCAGCCAATTTTTGATCTTCACTCGTGCCTTTTTTCTCCGGCAATGGTCACTCGCTCCCGACACAAAAATTTGCGCGGCTTCCTTGCAAACTTCTCCAGCTTTCAAGTGTCAACAGGATAGATCCTAAAGAAAAAATCATCAAAAATCGAAATAACAAAATCCATTAACGCACCCTTAGCGAAAACTGGATTATCTGTTGCTTGCTTGTTTATGTTTGGGTAGCAGAGTGGTGAGTAGGATTGCAACAATACAGCTGCCCAAGAGAAACTGGAAAGAAGCTTCATAGCCAGCCAAGAAGGCATTGTTAATCCATGGAAGAATCGAGGCATTTGGTCCCAGGAGTTGTTCCACGGCGGAGGGATTAGAAAGGAGTGAATCGAAGTTTGTTTCTAACTTAGAGCTATTGAGACTAGAACTGATGAGATCGATGTGAGGCTGAAGGTGAGTTTGCTGGGCAGTCCGAAAAAAAACACCAGCAAGCGCAAGAGAGAGAATAGCGCCAAGTTCCTGAAGCGTTGTGAACATTCCAGATGCGATTCCTGCAATGTGATGGGGAATTGAAGAAAGGGAGCTTGAGATGGAAGGACCCCACGTCAAAACCCAGCCCAGGCCAATCGCAAGGAAGCCGAAGCCGAGTGACCAGTAGTTTGGAATGATAAACGCTTGAAGAAAAAACCCTATGAGAAAGAAAGCATAGCCTATGAGCATGAGAGGTTTTGCTCCCCATTTATGGTACCATTTACCGACGATTACTGAGAAGAAAAAGACAGGTAATGTAATAAGAAGAAGGCAAAATCCTGTTTCAAGGGGTGAAAATTGAAGCATGTTTTGTAGGTAGAGAGGAATGGTAAAGACTGAAACCCAAAGAAAACCGATAGTACACCCATTCGGAATCGCACTAAATAAGAAAGAGCGGTTGGAAAAGAGATCGGGGCGGAAGAGAGGCTTTTTGGTTTTTCGCTCCAATAAAACAAAAACAGCGAGGCTGATCAGCCATACTGTGAAAATCGTTATGATCAAAGGTGAGGTCCAGCCCCAAGTTGGACCTTGCATGATGCCTATGACCAGTGATCCCACGATGACAGCTAGTAAGCCCACGCCAATCCAGTCACAATGAGGTTTCTGAAACTCAGTTTCTCTGTCTACGAAGAAATACACGGTAGTGATAGCAATAGCGATGAGCGGAATGTTAATCCAATAGATCCAATGCCAATTCAGCCAATTAAGAATCAAGCCACTTACAATCGGACCACAGGCTAAAGACAGCGATGCAAAGATTGACCAGAGGGCAACTGCTTTTCCTTTTTGATGTTCAGGGAATTGATGGACGAGTAGAGCCTGAGAAAGCGGCAGGATCATCGATCCAGCCAATCCGAATAGACCCATGCAAGCAATGAGAAATTCTATCCGTTTGGCAAAGCCACCAACCACAGAAGCAAGAAAAGCAATAACTAGGCCGTAAAGAAAAAGCTTTTTTCTCCCATAGGCATCCCCTAGCTTACCCATTGTCAAAAGGGGAACACATATGAAGATACCAAAACAGTTCATCATCCACTGCAGTTGCAACACAGAAGCAAAAAGATCTTTTTGGATGGAGGCGAGAGCTGTATTCACAAGGGACCAAATCATTCCCAATATAATGACGCCCAGGCCAATTCCCGTAATAGCGAGTGCTTTTTTTGAGGTAGTTCCCATATTTTTGAATCGTATCAAAAAGGATGATTGGTAACTATTATTTTTCCTTCTGAGACATGCACATTGACAATGGATCTCTTGGTCTAATCTTATTGAGGGGTTTTACCGATTTTAAATACTGAGACAGTAGCTCTTATTGCAGAAAAAGAGTGAGTTGGGAAAAAAAGAAGGCGGAAATATTCTCATTTCTGAGAATACGTCCGCCGATATGCCCAGAATAGGACTCGAACCTACATACCTTGCGATACCAGAACCTAAATCTGGCGTGTCTACCAATTCCACCATCTGGGCAAAGAGGGGAGGGCCTTTTAAAAACTGCAAAATTTAAAGGGTTGTTCTCCTTTTGTCAATAGAAGTTTAGATCAAAGATTTTTATGGGCCTCTCGCGCTGCTCGCATTTCAGGAGCAGCAGTGGCTTTCACTAGCATATTGTGAAGCATAGCAGGAATCGTTTTTTCGACGTTCTTGATCTCAATGCCAAGGGAAACGGGTTGGGAATCATTGTTAAGAATTTGATCTAATTTGAATAGAAAATCTTTTTCTTCATCAAATACATGAGCAAGACCGTGCTTTTTGGCAAAGTCCATGTTGACTTTTTCCCAAGGCATTTGTTTTGCAAACCCAATAAGCCTCAAGCATTTATCAATAGCTGTGATCCAAAAGTGTTGAAACCCTTGAGAGAACAAACTTGAGCGCACATCGTCGACCAGCACTCGAGTGCCTCTCGCAAAAGATTCAAAGATCGTCCCCCCCCCCGCTTTTCCGACGAGGGCGCCTCCATAGGAGGCCATTGACAATAGCTCTTCCATTTTTTCTTCGTGATAGGAAAGAGCGATTGTCATGGGAAGTTTTGTGTGTGGCGCGACGTCTTGTTCGAGGTAGCGCTTAAACTCTTTGTTAGTTCCTCCGCAGATCACGACAACATGGATTGGAATGTCTCTAGGTTCGGAGGTGGCATACTTCTTGGCGAGCATTTCGGCGTAAGGAGAGAAAGCGCCATTTTTACCACTTGTGATAACGACAACTTTTTTATTGGAGTCGATGCCCCATTTCGATTTAAATTCCTGAATGTTTTGAAACGAACGGGTATGTGTGAAGGCGTGGCGGATGGGGGGGCCGCTGACAAACCTCTGTTCTTGAGTCGTCGTATGTAAAATGGGGTTGATCGCTTCCTGAGTATCGAAAGGGATAGCGATTCTGAAGTGATTAAAGTCCGTAGGTTTGTTTCGACTTTCAAGAGTTGTGTCGACATCTGTCGCTACATGCATGTAGGGAATGCCCAAGACTTTACACGCCTCAATAATTGCCTCGTGGTTCGTTCGATTTGTGGTGATCACCGAATCGGGATTAAGCTTCAAAAGATAATCCAAAACGATCTTGAATTCGTTTTGGGTATATCCGAAAGGAGAGAATAGCTTCGACTGCACCCACAGGATGAAGTTGATGAAGGCAAAGGCTCTTTCTTTAAGCAATCCTTCATAAAGCGTTACTGAAGACCAATTGGTTCCCAACCAACGTGTGAGAAAGAAGTTGCGGAGGGGATCTTCGGGCATCATTAGCTCGGGAAGGTCGACGGTCAGTGGGTGGTAGCCCAGAGAAGAAAGATTATTGGCAATCCCTCGAGATACTTCAATATGTCCGCCACCCCATTTAGCACCAAAGATAGCGACCGTTTTTTTTTGGTTTTCTTGAAAGTCGGTCAGGGAAGTTCCTCGCTGTTGTAATTGCTGAGCGGAAAAAACGGGTGCGGGTTTTAGATCGACAAGAGAAGTGGGGTTGAATGGCCAGGAAGCTAGTTTATTTTGGCTTGCAGGAGACTGGACTTGGCATGCGCAAAGGGAATGCGCATACTGATTCTGTGCCCTGTTAAATGCGTGATTGATCGCTTGCCACTCTGTCCGCATTTTTCCTGTCAAAGCAGAAAAACGGGTCGGGGAACATGCGGGCATATTTTTGCTATCTCCCAAGAGATAGATACAACCGTTGTAGCTCTTTTTACATTTTTCGCTGAGGGCGAGAAGTGTCATCCCTTGTGTGTTTTCTAAACTTTGTTTAAGTGTAGTAACGCGAGCGAGACAGCTTTTGTAGTAATTCTCTGTTTTTAACCACAAATAAGCTTGGTTTAAGAACCCTTCACCATAGTACGGAGAAAGGTAAGAACCCAAGTCTTTCCAACAGATGCCCTCTAGACCTGGAAATTTTTCCATTTCAGTAATCAAAGAAGTAAATAGATTGCGGAACTGTTCAGGAGTCAATGTATCAAAAGAAGTAATTAGTGAAGAAATTTGTTGTTGAGCCGCTCTTGGACAATCAAAACGGGAACGAATTTGTACCAGGTATTCTTTCAGAAATTGCTTTCGTACTTGGTTTTGAAGCTTCATTTCTTCCTGGATGACGAGATGAGTAGAAATCCTGACGAGCTTATTCGAATAACTTACAGGAAGCTCAAAGTGAAAAGCGGGATCCGGAGTGCGCGCATCATGGGTCTCAGAGATTTTCCCATAGAGCATCACAACGTAAAGATATCTAAATACGCCTAGAAAATCCTTTGAATTCAGCTTTTCATGGAGAAAATTAAAGCAGGCTTCGCCGATTTTTTCTTTTTGTTTAAGCTCGAAAAGAACAGAACGCGTCGTATGTGTAATAAAGGCAGTGTCATGCAAATTGTTTTTTAAGAGCAATGCAATGCGAGAAGGGAAAAAATCATCCATTTGAAGCTGGTTGAGATAAATCACTTCAGCAGAAGTCGCTCGCTCATTTGTTGATATACGATCGTAGCGTGAGAGGTCGGAGACCGCTCCAAGATGCTGGTTAAAATTAATGAGTACTGGGTGTTCGAAAACTTGAGCGATTCTGGCTTGAGTTTCTGTCATTTTCTCGCCTTGAATTTTTTTCCCAATGCAGCATAACAGCTCATCTCAATTTTATCACATTGAAATGGAGCTAAAAAGTACTTTGCGTTATCCTTCTCCGCTTCAGTTTGCAATGAGCGGTATTTATGCCTACTTCAATAACGCAAAGCGGCTCAAGGCCTTCTGAATTCATTTCAATCCATTCCGTTACTGAATTATCCTCAAATCTCTACGTTGAAAAAGACAGTCTTTGTGTCGGAGGATGGAAAAACGCACTGCAGCGCTTTTTTATTCCCGGCTACGCTACTTTTCAAGATGCCAAAGTCAGTGAATTTTTCATGACTTTTTTCAAAAGCTTTTTTTCGAAGCGTCTCAACCAAGCAGAAACAGAAAAGATCCAAAGAATGCTCGCTTTGGCTGAGCAACATGTCATTCGCGGAAAAGGATATTTTTACGGACAAACTCAGGATACGTGCAGACTTGGGCATTACATCTTAGCGGCACGCCGACAGATTAATCAGTTCCAGCCGGACAGCTCAGAAGGATCTTTAGAGAAGAAATGTAAGTCAGATAACAAAGCTTTGCTCGCTAAATGGACAAAACTAGGCTTTGGGGAAAAAGCGTTCTTGCAATGCCCTGACCTCGTCGATTTTGTGTTTAAGTCTTTTCTACATCGCCACATCACGCATCCTTATTATAATCATAAAATAGAGATGAAGCCCATTGGCGTTTGGAGGGGAGGACAGGTCGTTACTGAGGATCGGCCACATCTCCTTGTTGACGGCTGTTTTACTGCCTGGTCTCAGATAAGCGACAAGATCAAGCTAGATGCTGATGAAAGACTTTATTCGATAGAAAATCGAAAGAAAAAGTATTGGATGTATCTCGACACAGGGCTTACCCAATGGGATAAGCACAACTTTGACACGCCACGCCACCTGTTTAAGTTGAATCGACCTCCGCTTGCATCAAGGATTGAAATCATTACAACCCATGCACACAAGGAGGATTGGCATTTGGGCGACCGGTTTCTCAAAGGGACACGCCATGCCTTTTTCCGAATCGTCCCTGGCTTAGGCTATTCTATGCGTAATCCCCATTCTAAGTTAGAAGATGGCTCTGTGTACAGCTTAGGCTGGGGAGCGAGATGGCGAGACTTTTCCCTTCTCCAGCCTTTATCTACACTACGCGGAAAGTGGGTTTGTCCTGACGGTTTTGAATTCCTTAAGGAAGATTTTTGCATCACTCCTATTGATATCTCTGACGAAAAAATGATCAAGCTTTTCGAAATTGTGAGGAAGAGAAGCAAAGAGGATTATCCCTTTAATGTGGTGAACGCAAACTGCTGTGGCGGCACAGCTGACGTGCTGCGGGAAGCAGGCATAGTGGATTTATGCACAAAAAATCATTTCGCTTTCATGATCTATAAGTTTCTATTTCCCAAAACAATTCGCTATGGATTAGGCAAGAGTGGAAAGTTTTTTGAAACGATCACGCCTACCATTTTGACGAGCGTTTTCCACCATGCAGCCCGAGTTGTTCACTCTGTGGTTTGGGCGCCTTTTTTCACGCTTCTTGGGGCCTGGAGAATAAATCTCACTTATGAAGTGGAAAATGGACCAAGGGCTGTTGCAACAAATCAGATCAAAGCAATTTTTTCCAACGTTTTTGATTTTTTTAGTCCCCAGAAGATGGAATTTGATCTGACTAAAAATGTGTATAAATGGCAAAAAAAGCAAACTAATACCTATTTTGAAAATCACAATTAAGAGGTTACATGGGCGTCCAAGCTTGCAATTTTCTATCCCTATTTCAATGGTGCTTTCGCAGTAAGATTCCAGCATCTCCTCCGGCTATTGTCTATCCGAGCAAGGTTATCGACTGGGTCCAAAAATTCGATGAGAGTTTTCCACGGCTTGAAAAAATCACAAAGAATGGTCTGTATTCCTTAATGGATAAGGAAATGCAGAGTTTGGGACCTCTTCTAAAAGAAGGTCAATTCATCTGCAACTCGCAGCCCGATTTCCCTCAAACTGCAGCGATGATCGACCAACTTTTCAGGCCTCGCCTTTCCAGACTAACAATGGCTTGTCAAGCCGCGCAAAAAAAGGTTTCCGACAACGCTATGGTCAAAGAACAAGATGAAAAAATGGAAAAGATATGGGAGGCACTAGGGCTGCCCAAATCTATTCTAGAAAGCCACGCCGATTGTGCGCGATTTTTGATGGATAGTAGGCTGGCCTTTAAGATCGTGGGATACCGCGAAACATGCGGTGATGCAGATGCTCACGATGTAAAAATCGATGGAGATGGTCATCCCCTGATCAAGATTCAGGGAGCCTTTAAGCGGTGGGAATTGATTAAGCGGCAGCTTATTTATGACGAAAAAAGCGATAAGATCCTTTCCATTTCTTATCCCGGTTCTATTTCCCAAAGCTGGAGCTACTTGTATCCCTGTGGTTTAGAACCGAAAGATCGGCTGAATCACCATAGAGTTGTTCCTATTTACAAAATCTCTGCCAGTGAGCGCAATCGTCTTCTTGCTCATGCGCAGACATTTTATGATACAAATGCCGAAGTCGATAGGGGAATTCCTAAAGACTGGGTCATCCAGTTCCACACCTCGCCAAGACGTCAATTTGTCTCCTCAATCCCTCCGCTTCCTAACAACCCACTGCTCGACAATGTCGTACGAAATCTTAACACGCATATCGTGATGCGCCTCATAGCTCCGAATGGAGATGTCTACTCAGTTGGCCTGGAAATGCCGATGGATTCTCAAAACTTTTTATGGGAGAATGGACTTGCTAAGTTTCTCGGGACTGTCACAGCACAAGTGAATAAAACCGGAGATTACGAAGAATTCAGACCTCATTCAGGGCGCCTCGTCACAAGCATCCCCCTTTCTTCGCAGAGAGCAGACAATATCATCGAGTTCTTCAATGCTGTAGGTGATGTTCGCTTCAATTTCTTAAGACAAAATTGTTCGAATTTAATGGGTATCGTTTCAAAAATGGCTGGATATGACATTCCCATGCTGACTACAGTCAAAGAGACCTTGTTTGACATGCTTCCCGATATCAAATATATCCCAGTGATTGGGCCGGCTGCGCATAAAGTGAACCAAGCGTTTTGCAAGGCTGCTTTGGGCATTTCTGCGATAACTCCACGGCGTATTACCGATGGAGTGACTTCCGTTTCAGACGCTGTCTTTTTTATCCCGCGCAAATTAGCCACATTATCTGTCAATTTGATGATCAAGCATTTCGGCGGCGCCACAATGCTGCATGCGCTTCCAGACAATACGGAAGAAGAAGATCTTTATGATGCAGGACGTTTTCTTAATTTTTCCCGTTTGATTAAAAACTGGCAGGATTTGTTTAAAGAACAGACCCAAGAAGTCTATCACTCTAAATATTTTGTCGATTGGCAAAAGCAGCAAAAATCGACAGTGGTTCATCCGAAGACAGATCGGCCCAGATTGGCCATTGTTCCGCCTCAATAAAATCATTTCAAAAACCTGGTTTGGAACCAAACCAGGTTTTTAGCTAGCAGAGCTGAGTTCCTCGTCATAGTCATAGACGGGATGAATTTCGAACCCCGATTGTCGCACGGAAAAGATCACTTGGGCGATAGGTTCCCATTTCGCATCTTTGTCGATATGAAGCAGGACTTTTGTCTTTTCTTTTTCTTTAGGTAAAAGACCCAGATCGAGCTGTTTTTTTAACTCGCTTTGGATTCCTTTTACACCATCAATCAGATATTCATTAAATTCGGTGATCCACTTGTACTGTCCTTCTTGGTTCACGCTGAGATTGACGATGTAGTAATCATTTTGTCCGATGAAAGGGGAACTTTCGGAGGCGGGCTGTACCTTAACGAGCTTGATCTCATTGTCGTAGAGGGCAGCTTTTGTCACAGCAAGGGTGGCAAAAACAGCAATGATGAGAAAGAGGAAGTCGACCATGGGTGCCAGGTTGACGCTGCCAAAGCGCTTGATTTCTTCTTCAGGAATAATGCTCATGTCTTACCCCTTATGAATAGAAGTTCTGTCATCGATGAGAACAGCCAAGCTTTGTGCCTCGTTTTCCACTTGAGAAAGTGCAGTGACAAGGCGATATTTTGCTGTAGAATGCAGAATAAGCGCTAAGATGGCGACAATGATCCCAGCAACAGTCGTCCCAACGGAAACCCCAAGTCCGTCGAAGAGAGTGGAGATGCTCTCCATCGAGCGGTTTACATCGTAGAATGCATAAAACATCCCCAGGACAGTGCCCAGAAGCCCAAGCATTGGAGCGATGATCGCAATGTCATTGAGAAGACCTATTTTTTGCCAGAAAGAAGTCGTGGAGCGCTTGCCCTCCGCCTTCATCGCTTCAATCATGACCGGAAGGCCATGGCGGCGCGAGTGGATGCCGCTCGAAAGCATTTTACAAAACACCCCTTTTTTTTCTTCGCAAAGAGAAAGGACGTCGTCGAAGTGATTGCTGTTGAGCTTATTTTGCACATTTTTGACAAAAGTGGTTGAAATGCGTGTCGACGAACGCATGGAATAGACGGAATAAAGCCAGATAAATACGGAAAAGACAGACATCGCCAAAAGAAGCGAATAGATCACAGGAGCCCCAGAAAATGCCTGTTGCAAATCAACGGATATTGACTGAGAACCTGAAGTTTTTTCGTTAGATGTTACCTTAGGGATATTGAAAGTCGCCTGCTGTTGAAACTCTTCTTCAGACCAAGCTGTTTGCTTGGAATCCACTTCAGTTTCTAATGCGGAGAGGGGAAGAATATCGGCTTCTTTTTCCACCGCAGGTGCGTAGTCGTTGATGATAGGAAGGGCATCGGCTTCTGCCTTAAGATCAATCGCGACTTGCGTCTCAAAAGTTTCTATTGCGATTGGGTCGCTCTCTAAAATGCCAAGATTTTCCGGCGCGACTAACTCCTCCTCTATCGCTACAAAGGGCTCTTCATGCAGCTCTAGGATCGGAGAGACTTCCGTTTCGACTAGAGCAGTAGCCTGCAGATTCTCTGACATTTCTGGTAAAGAGGATAGCTCTTGGTCGAATTCTTCGAATTCCTGATCGAGCCTAGCCAGCTCTTCATCCAGCGGGCTAAGCGAAGTCGTATCGCTTTCAGAGCCCAATGCAGATAGAGCAGAAGGGAGCGCTTCTTCTATAAAAGAGTTTTCAGCGCTTATAGGAAGAAAATGGACCATAAGTCCTGCGAGGATGATGCTATGAAAATGTTTCATTGCAGATGTAACTCCATTCTATAGAAATTGATGACGTGTGGGTATAAATATTTAATTTTTAGATTAGCAAGAGCGATGAGAATTCTTCAAGAAGCAATTGTACTCTTAAGATAAGGATTTCGAAGAAAGCCTGCTCGGTGTAAAATCCTGATCCCTATGAGACCCAAAAATTTGAAATGTCCCTTTACGTGGAAGATGCGCCGGCCGATGATCCACGACCGCATTTTGTACGTCCCGGAGTACTACGATAAACATCATGAATTCGCCTTTCCCGGCTGGGAGAGTCCTGAAATTTTCGGGAGAAAAGCTCCTATCGAAGCGGAGTATTGTTCGGGAAATGGCGCGTGGGTTGCAGAAAAGGCCCTTGCTCATCCCGATCGGAATTGGGTGGCTGTCGAGCTTCAATTTGAAAGGGTGAGGAAAATTTGGTCGAAAATCCAGAATCTTGGATTGAAAAATTTATTTGTGGTATGCGGAGAGGGACTGACATTTACCAAATACTATGTCTCTTCAGGAAGCTTTTCCGCAACCTACGTCAATTTTCCAGATCCATGGCCTAAAGACAGGCATGCCAAAAAGAGACTGCTCCAGGAGCCGTTTTTTTCTGAAATTTCTCGAGCTTCTTCTCCAGGAGCGATCACAACTGTAGCCACGGATCACGCGGATTACGCGCGCCAGACCATTGAAGCTCTGCTTCAAAATCCATTATGGGTTCCCTGTTTTCCTTCTCCGCATTACATCACGGAGTATGAGGGTTATGGCGCCTCTTATTTTGAGGAGCTTTGGCGCACGCAAGGTGTTCCGCTTCACTACATTCAATTCGCAAACAGGGGAGTGCAATGAGCGAATCATTTGTCGCAGACCATCAGGGATTTTACCGCAACGAGATTCCCTTTTTCCCTCTTATCCAGGATGCTGCAGATCCTTTGCTTTCTTGGTCGAACACCATTGTCGTTCGCCTTCCTGCACTTCTTAGCGATGATCTCGATTGGGCTCAAGAGATGCAAATGGCAAAAGGTGCACTAGAAGCGGAAAAGAACATTCTTTGGGAGATCGACCTGGGACTGAGCACTTTCTCATTCCTTCCGAATGACACCGCTTCTTTTTATGCGTTTTCAGTTGCATTGGAGGAATTTTCCAAAAAAGTATGGCCTGAGTTTCAAGCGAAAACATTGGGTGTCGCTCTCTATCGCGGAAAATTCATCCCGCAGCAAAGCTTTCCGATAGCTTATTGGGAAAGCGCTTTCGCTGAAGCAAATACAACGGATTACGCTCTTTTTTGTGCGCAATTATTGTCGGAATATCTCCACCGCCTAGTTTCTTTTTTGCCCGATTCTGTTCTTCCGTTTGCGCTAATCGATATCTCGGGGATTGCATCACCGCTTAAGGCTGCTCAGTTTTTTTCTAAAGAGCGTTTTGAATACTTACACCTCGCATTAAAAGGTGCTTGCATTCCCTTTTCGGGAATTTGCTGGGAAGAAGGGAAATCAGGACAGGGGTGGCTTGGGCTAGAAGCGCGCGCTGCAGACAATTTGCCTGAGGTAACTTTAGGAGTTTATCTGCCGAAAGACGAGTACATCCACGCAGATTTAGTGGAAAAAATGGATCGCTTGATCGCAAGTTTGCAACAAAAAGCTGTCCCTTTTCGCATTGTTTGCGAAGAAAAGCTCACAGAACAGTGGGATGGATTGGACCGATTGATCGTCCCGTCTTCAGCGCTGAGTGTTCAAGGAAAGCGCAAGCTGCTCGGATTTATCGCTGCAGGGGGATCGATCTGTACCCTCGGCGACCCCATTGGGCTTCCCGATGAGGAATTCATAACTTTTTGATGTCGTGCAGATTCCTGTGCAGAGGTCTGCCCGGTTTAGTCTCTTCCAGAAAATGTTGAACAAAATGCTTTGTGAGAGAATTGACGATGGCGGGTTGGAATTGCACATCTGACTGAACGGGAATCCCCAACAAGGAAACTGCTTCAGACAGCCGCATCGCTTGGTAACTTTTCTCCTCGTCCTGATAGGGAAGCATTGTGTTTTCAAGATAGTGTTTTAAGGCATAAAGCGGATGATAGTGCTCAGTGGGACGCACCTTGGATGCAAATTGATGCAAATCGCGCAACCGGCCTAAAATATGCTCCGCACTTTTTTCCATGCAGAGGTCTTTGCCATGCTGGCTCATTTCCAAGAGATGCTCGGCACATGCTCGAATCTCTTGATGAAAAAGACTGTAGATGGGGGAATGCTTTCTCATGGAATTGCCTCCGCAGATCCCATCTATGACACATAAAATTTATTTATACAAGGTAAAGAAAGAGTGGGTAGAGAAAAGCTAATCGGAGCAGAGGGATTTGAACCCCCGACCCACTGCTCCCAAAGCAGTTGCGCTAGCCAAACTGCGCTATGCTCCGATTAGAGATGCAAGATCTTAGTTTATTGTCTAATTTAATGACAACAACTCAAATTAATTTTATATTTTATTTTTGTGCGAACGAGAGAAGATGCCGAGTGATTTCTTCCGGTTTTTCGGCAAGGGAGGCGTGGCCACATTCTTCAATCGCAGCAGATATCGAATTCTTAATTCCTGTCAGCAGAACTTCGTGTTGTTGCGGAAAGAGTGCGTCTTGTTGGCTGTAGAGCACAAGCGTCGGAGCCTGAATAGAAGAATGGTAATGGAGCGAAGAGCTGTCTTCGAGCATTGCTTTGATTTGGTTTAAAAGGGTAGAGGGGGGGAAGTGAGTCGCCATGGCCTGCAAGGTTTGGATGAGATGAGGATCACTCAGGCGTGAGGGATGGACGAGCATCTTTAAGTATTGTTGCATGATTTCTTCGACCCTGCCTCTTTTTAACGCCTGAGAAATTTGTGTTTGCATTTGTATCATTTGAGAGTCAAGTGTGGCCCAAGTATTGAGCAAAAGAAGCTTTGTCACTCTTTCATTGCCGAAAGCAGCTGCTGCTTGTGCAACCCAGCCACCCATCGAATGTCCAGCTAGAATAAAGCGCTTGGGGCTATGCTTAAGCAGATATTCTACCATTTCCTGTCGACTTGAGAAACGATCCATCACAAAAACGCGGACGTCGAAGGCGCCTTTCAAATTCTCAATTTGGTGCTTCCATACGCGCTCATCATTGGCAAATCCTGGAATTAAAATCAGCGTCTCAGACATTTTTATACCTGTAGCAAGCCTTTCTCATTGGTGAAAATACTTGTCGGGATGTTATATTTTATGCCATGTTATAGTCTAGTATAGAGTTTGTAATTTTTCAGCGGTTTCCTATGACTTCATTTCGTCACTTAAAATCAGTCATTCGTTTGAATGAGCTTGCTGAGGATCCGATTGACTTAACCCAAGAAGAGGTTATTACGCCTAAACGCATTGATGCCATGATTGCCGGCGCTTTAGGATTTCGGTTGTTTTACGCCATGGAACGCATCACAGAGATTTCTCTAACGGCTCTGTTTGAACTTGCCGAAGAAACGCATGCCATTAAAAAGATGGTGGATATGCAGGCAGGAGAAATCGTTAATTGCATCCATGGCTACGAGAGTGAAAAACGTCCTGCGCTTCATACTGCAACGCGCGATTTTTTCGAACAGCGCAACACTTCCGATCTAGCAAAAGAAGCGACAGAGTTGGCTTATAAAGAATGCGAGAAGCTGCGCGCTTTCTTAAACGAAATCGAAAAAAATGGTCAGTTCACCGACATGATTCAAATCGGGATTGGGGGATCTGACCTCGGCCCTAAAGCGGTTTACATGGCCTTAGAGGCTTTCCATAAGCCAGGTCGCCGTGTCCATTTCCTCTCTAATGTGGATCCTGACGATGGTTCTCATATCTTTCAACAAGTCGATTTGGAAAAGACGCTTGTCGTTGTCGTATCCAAGTCCGGAACCACCCTCGAGACTCTGACTAACGAGCAATTTGCTCGCGAAAAATTTAAAAAAGCAGGCATCAATCCCAAAAATCATTTTCTGGCTGTTACCGGTAAGGGGAGCCCGATGGATGACCCTCAGCAATACGCTGCTTCTTTTTACATTTGGGATTACATCGGTGGTCGCTATTCAGCGACATCGATGGTAGGAGGGGTGATCCTGGCTTTTGCTTTGGGAATGGACCGATTTTTAGAGTTTTTACGGGGAGCAAGTGCAATGGACAAAGTCGCTTTGCGCACGGATCCCAAGGCCAATCTTCCTTTACTCTCAGCGCTGTTAGGCATTTGGAATCGCAACTTCCTAGCGCTACCCACAGTCGCCGTGATTCCTTATTCACAGGCCCTTTCCCGTTTTCCTGCCCATTTACAGCAGCTTGATATGGAGTCCAATGGAAAAAGGATCGATAAGAAAGGCCATGTTGTCGATTTTGACACTGGGCCGATCATTTGGGGAGAGCCGGGAACAAATGGGCAGCATTCTTTTTATCAATCGATCCATCAAGGGACGACATGTGTTCCCTTAGAATTCATCGGTTTTCGCGAAAGTCAGTACCGCGACGATATCCTAGTCCAAGGGACTACTTGCCAGGAAAAGTTGCTTGCAAACCTTCTTGCTCAGTCGATCGCCTTAGCAATCGGCCAACAAAGCGACAATCCCAATCAATTTTTTCCAGGAAACCGCCCTAATCGTATTCTTTTCGCTCAGCGACTCGATCCGTATGCTATGGGAGCGCTTCTTGCCTATTATGAACATAAGGTAGCGTTTCAGGGGATGATTTGGAATATTAACTCCTTTGATCAAGAAGGAGTGCAGCTCGGCAAAAAGCTAGCGCTTAAGATTATCGCTCAGATTGCCGCATTGAAGCAAAATAAGCCGATCGACCCAAAAAGCTTTCCTCTTGGGGCGGCTTATCTCAAACACATCGAGGGCGGCTAAAAGATAATTCGCTTACCCAAATTCAGCGAACATCTCTAATGTTTCCTTTTTCGATCGTGAAGACTTGAAGAGGGGTTCCTTGGGCAAAATTTTTCTCCAGAGAAAGGGGAGAGGTAAGGAAAACTTGACTGAACTTGCTTAAATGAGATTTAAGCTGCATCTGACGCTCTTTGTCCAATTGAATCCCGAAATCATCGATTCCCAGCAACGGCGCATCGTCCAGAGTCGCCGCCATGCGCTCCCACTGCGCAAAGCGCAGGGAAGAGATGCAGCACCGCTTCTGCCCTTCGCTTGAAAACACTTTAGCCTGCTTGTCCGCAAGATGGATGAGCATGTCATCGCGGTGTGGACCTAATTGAGTCGACCCAAGGAGCATTTCTCTGGGACGATTTTTCTGCCATATCTTTTGGAAATGAGCAGCTAAGTCTTCGCACTGAGGCGGAGAAAAAGAGGAGGAGTAGTGGACATCGATCGAATCTAAACCGCGAGAAAGAATTTCCATCCATTTTGCAGAGGGCATTTTGAGCGAGGTAATTGCTTGGTTTCTTTTAACGACGAGATAGGTCGCAGACTGAGCCATCATTTGCTCCCAAGGTTCAATGGCGACAGCGCTTTTAGAGCGCAGGAGGTGGTTGCGCTGTTTCATCGCCTTGAAATAGCGTCCAAGGTGGTGGACATAGAGAGGATCGGTTTGTGCAATATGGATGTCGAGAAAGCGACGTCGCTCTGCGGGACTTCCGCTGACCAGTGAAAGATCGTCAGGGGAGAGGAGAGTGGAGGGAAGAATACCAAGAAGTGAAGTCAGCGTGGGGTATACAGTCTCATTATATTGCACCTTGCGCGTATTTTCATCATAGTAGATTTTAAGAAGCTGTGCGATTCCGTCCTTGTAGAATTCCGCTTCCAAATAGAAGAAAGATTGTCCAAAGGAGATAAGGTCGGAAAGGGAGCTGGTACGAAAGGAACGGCCTGTGCTTAGAAAATGGATCGCTTCGAGCAAATTGGTTTTGCCTTGGCCGTTTTCTCCCTGAATTAAATTAACAGAAGGGGAGAAAATGGCCTCAGCATGCGCATAATTGCGAAAGTTCCTGAGAAGCAGGCGCTTTAAATACATAAAAACGCTAGTCCAGCCTCATCGGCATGATGACGAACTGGGCTGTTGAAGAATCGGTAATGAGTCCTGGATTGTAGGAATTAGTGATGTTGAACTTAACGGTTTCATCTTTGCTGTGGCGGAGAAAATCGAGGAAATAAACCGGGTTGAAAGCGATTTCCAGTTTTTCTCCGGCATAGTTGACCGGCATATTGACTTTACCTTCGCCAATTTCTCCCGATGTCGCAGATAAATGCAGCTCTCCCGTTGTGAAGGAGAAACGGACTGAACTGCTTACATCGGAAGTAAAAAGAGAAACCTGACGTAGCAAAGACATCAGCTCTTCCCGATGTAAGGCAATGGCCTGCTCGGTTTGCTGAGGGATGATACGGCTGACATCAGGGAATTGTCCCGACAACAACTTGCTTATCAACGTTGTTGATTTCAATTCGATAGCAATCTTGTCCGGCATCAGCCACACTTTTGCAGGCTCTTCTTCTTTGGTATCGAGGATGCGAACCATCTCTTCTACAGCTTTTAATGGCACGATATGAGTGCCGCTAAATTCATTAGGAAGATCTACAGGCGAATGGATTTTAGCAAGACGTTTTCCGTCGGTACCGATGAAAGTCGCCATCTGGTTTGTGTTTTGAAGCAGAATTCCATTGAGCACCTGGCGACTGTCGTCTCGGGCAGCTGCGAATGAAGATCGCGAAAGCAGTTCTTTAAGAGATGTAGCAGAGATGGAGAATTGAGTGCCTTCGGAAAGGTCCGGAAGAGCGGGGAATTCGCTTTTGTGCATACCATTGATCTTAAAGTGGGAAGATCCGGCGTTGATCGTCGCAATATCGGGAGAAAGCGTGTGGATTTCTACTTGGGGAGCGGTGAGTTCGCGCACAAGTTGGAAAAATCGACGTGCCGGCAGTGTGATCGATCCTTCTTTTTCCACTTTGGCGCTAATGTAGGCCCGCATGCTGACAGTGAGATCGGTGGCGCTGATGATGAGTTGGTCGTCGATCGCTTCGATCAGAACGTTAGCAAGAACGGGGATGGCTGGCTTGGAAGGGACGACATTTTGAATTTTGCTGATAAGCGCTAAGAGTTCTAAACGCGAAATGATGACTTTCATGGCTGTAAGCCTCCACATGTTGTCGGATATTTTGGGATGATATCGAATCGGATAAAATCCGTCTATAGAGACGGATGTTTGCTATTTTTTGCTTTATACCCAACGCGACCTTTTCTGATGGGAAAATTTTAATTGACTTAGAGCAAAGATCCAATTGCAAAATTCCGCTTAATTGCTGAGAGTTGGGAGGTGCTTGGATCCAGGCTCTTCTTTACTGCAAAAGCTACATGGATGTTTGATCTAGAGAGAAGGTTTCTTTAGGAATGGCCCTTCATAGCGCGGTCGATGTCGCGCTTATGCTCTCTCTCTTTTAGAGCGGAGCGCTTATCATAGCTGCGTTTCCCTTTGGCAATGGCGAGCTTGACTTTGACGAAGCCATTTTTAAGATACATTCCTAGAGGAATAAGAGTGAGTCCTTTCTCTTGGGAAGAACTTCTTAACTTGGCAATTTCTCTTTTGTGAAGCAAAAGTTTGCGTTCTCTGCGCTCTTCATGATTAAAAGCCGTACCGCCAAACTTATATGGTGCAATCGATGCATTTTTAAGTAGAACATCTCCCGACTCAGAAACGAGAACATAAGCGTCTTGCAAGCTACCGCCATGGTTGCGGAGAGATTTGATCTCTGTGCCTAAGAGTACAATGCCTGCTTCATAGGTCTCAAGGATCTCATAATCATGAGTTGCCCGACGGTTCGAGACAAGTTCAGAGTCCGCTTTCTTTTTTGACATTATCGACCAAAGAGGGATTGCCCAAAAGGAGTGACGCAGAAAACTTCTCTGCCATTGTGTTTACCAACAGCTGTCACGCCAATTTCAAATAGCCACTCTAGTACAGTCGCTTTTATCAAAGCAAGCTCTTCTTCACTGTACGAAGGCAAACAGTACTTCCAGTTTTTGCCTTGGCGCTTAAGCATGATGATCGAATCTTCCCCTAGGGGTACGATAACGCCTTTGATAAAATCGTCGAAATACACCCAACCCGAATGAAGAACACGGAGGATGCTTTTTTCCGATTCGCGCAGATTGCGATCTGTGATGATGTCGGCCGGGATCTGCGGGGAAACTAGTCGATTTAAAGGATGCCGGTAGAGGAAAATCGCACGGTTCTCGATGCGCATGTCGAGAAAATCATTCGCGCTTTCCAGGGCGTAAAGGCGGCCATCGACGATATCTGCAAGCTTGAGCTGGCGCAATTTCGCAATCAATCTCTCAAGATGATGCATAAATGTAGGACTTGTCTCGTCAAAGTCTTCCATTTTTGCAGCCAATGCGCTTAAAACCGTTTTATTGGGCAGCATTCTTTTGTTGTTGTCTTCAACAAGAGGAAGAGGGGACTTTTTTGCCTGACTCAAGATGAGACTCAAGTCTTGGACATAGGAAAAATCTTGAGAGCGGCAACGCTGGACTTCCACTTGGGGAGGCAAGGGAGAAGGTTCCGTATTTTGGATGAAATTTGCATATTCGCGCCATTCGTGTAAGGGAGATACGACTTCCTTCCACTCATCTTCCGTTTTCTCATACCCCAAGCAGCAGAGGAAGTGGAATTCGAGCAGTAACATGTAATGCTCAAATTGTTCGTGGGAGATTTTATACTTCTCAATAAGGTCCTTTGCGTAAAGCTTTAAGCCAGGGGCGTTGTAGACATCGTGGACGATCCCTGAAAGAATTCTGTCTGTAAAATTAGCCTCTGCAAGATAACGCTGAAAGATCTGTGGAGTGAGTAAATACTTTTCCACAAGAGAGTCGAAGATGTTGTTCGACGTCCTAGGAATCGAGTACCAGATCGGAAGCACATGAATAGGTGCTTTTCGCAGAATGCTTTGAAGAAACTCCATCCCAGGCTTAAAGTCGGGATCGAATTTTAAAACTTGAGCCTCAAAATACTTACGCATTTCCTTATCGACGACGATCGAGTCATCTTCGAAAACAAAAAGCCCCGTTTTGCTGATTTTTTGAAGGATAGGAAGGATTGCATTTTCGTCCAAATCGACGCTCTTTGCAAGCTTCCGGATAGGAATTTTAATCGAACTAAAAAGAATTTCTTCTAAAACGATGATATCGTTTGGTGTGAACTGGGCCATAAGCAAACGATTCTCAATGTCCTGCTTATAGTTATAATCTTCGAGTGTGATTTTATTCTTTTTAATGGAATTGGATTCGAGCATGGAAGAAAACCTAAAAAATACAAAAACAACTATCGTTCAATGAGCTAGGATAACTTTCTAAGTGATTTGTGACAAGATGTCATTTTTTCAATTAGATTTTTAAATTTTTAATTCCGAATTATTTCAAAGAAATTTTCAGGTGGACAATCCTCTATAAAAACACATTGTGCTGCGCTCTGCATACGGCATGGATTTCATAGGAGTCTTGTTCTTAATAAATTTTATTTTTTTAATTTAAGGTTATTTTTAGTAACATCTTTTTTTATCCTTTTATTTATTTTTTTTGTTTAAAAACCAAATGTGAAAATAAAAAATTGGGTGGTGCGCTAAAGATAGGTACACACATTCCTAGACAAAAGCGGAGATATCGTGTAGGATTTTTTTCTAACATTCTCTAAATACACCTTAATCGATAAAAATTATGGCAAAACCGAAGTACGATCATCAACACATTGAACAGAAATGGCAAAGGATTTGGGAAGATAAAGAACTGTTCAGGGCTTATACCGACCGCTCAAAACCTAAATACTACATCCTGGACATGTTTCCTTATCCCTCGGGAGCAGGACTTCATGTCGGACACGTGACAGGCTATACTGCCACCGACATCCTCGCCCGATACAAAAGACAAAGAGGATTTAATGTTCTGCATCCGATGGGATGGGATAGCTTTGGGCTCCCCGCTGAGCAGTACGCCATTCGAACAGGCACGCACCCTGCAGTTACAACGGAAAAGAATATCAACACTTACCGCCGCCAGTTAAAATCTCTGGGACTCAGCTACGACTGGAGTCGGGAAATCGCCACCTCCGATCCCAAATACTACAAATGGACGCAATGGATCTTCACTAAACTTTACGAAAAAGGGATGGCTTATGAGGCTGAAGTCTTGGTCAATTTCTGTCCAGCCCTCGGTACAGTACTTTCAAATGAAGAAGTTGAGGAAGGAAAATCAAAAGAAGGCGGGTATCCCATTGAGCGAAGACCACTGCGCCAATGGATCTTAAAAATCACGGCTTATGCCGACCGACTTCTAGAAGATCTCGACTTGATCGACTGGCCCGACCATCTCAAAAGACTCCAAACCAATTGGATTGGCCGCAGCGAAGGCGCGAAAATCCACTTTGTAGAGAAAGAGACCCAAAAAATACTCTCCGTTTTCACGACATGCCCTCACACGCTTTTTGGGGTGACTTATCTCGTTTTGGCTCCTGAGCATCATCTTGTCTCCCTGATCACAACCCCTGAGCAAAAAACAGAACTCGAACAGTACAAGAAAAAAGTGGCCTCGAAAAGCGATCTTGAGCGCACCGATTTAGCGAAAGAAAAAACGGGCGTATGGACAGGCGCCTACGCGATCAATCCCGTCAGCGGTAAAGAGATTCCGATTTGGGTCGCAGACTACGTCCTCATGGGATATGGAACGGGGGCCGTCATGGGCGTTCCTGCACACGATGAGCGCGACTTTGAGTTTGCCAAAAGTTATGGACTTGACATCATCCCCGTCATATCTCCCGACTCCACCGAAGAGATCAAAGCGCAAGTTCTCAGCGGGGAAAAGTGCTGGATGGAAGAGGGATTTGCGATCAATAGCTCCTGCGGAAGCTGTAATATCAACGGACAGACCGTTGAGCAGGCTAAAAAATGCATCATCGACTGGCTTGAAAAGCATAACAAAGGGGAGCGCACGGTTAATTATAAACTTCGCGACTGGTTGTTTTCACGGCAGCGCTATTGGGGTGAACCCTTTCCGATTTTACATTTTCCTGATGGATCCAAGCGTGTTCTTGATATCGATGAACTGCCGCTTTGTCCTCCTGAGCTTTCTGATTTTAAACCTTCCGGGACTGGGGAAAGCCCACTCGCTAAAGTAGAAGAATGGGTGAATATCGTCGACCTCAAGACAGAGAGAAGTGCGCGACGAGAGACCAACACGATGCCGCAGTGGGCAGGTTCTTGCTGGTACTATTTACGCTTCTGTGATCCGCATAATGATAACGCGGCTTGGGGTAAGGAAGAAGAAAATTACTGGATGCCCGTCGATCTTTACGTCGGCGGCGTTGAACATGCTGTGCTCCATCTGCTTTACGCCAGATTTTGGCATAAGGTCCTGTTTGACTGCGGACTTGTCAGCACGTCGGAACCCTTTCAAACGCTGCGCAATCAAGGACTTCTAGTTTCGCGATCCTACCAACATCCCAATGGCGGCTATGTTCCACCTGAAGAAGTCAAAGAAAAAGATGGCGCTTACGTTCAAATCGGAACCAATGAAGTGCTTCATAGCCAAATTGAAAAAATGTCCAAGTCCAAACTCAATGGGGTGACACCAGACGACATGATTGAGGATTTTGGCGCTGATTCACTCAGACTTTATGAGATGTTCATGGGGCCCTTTGATAAAGAGAAACTCTGGAATACAGACGCAGTTAGCGGCTGCAGACGCTTTCTCAACCGTTTTTACGATCTTGTCATGTCGGACAAGGTATGCGAGGAAGAAACGGAAGAGGCATTAAAACTTGCGCACAGAGTTGTATTTCAAGTGGAAAAAGATATCGAAGCAATGCAGTTTAATACCGCCATCGCCAAGATGATGGAGTTCATGAACGCATTTTCACCGCTCGCTAAGTATCCAAAAACTGCGTTGAAAATGCTTACACAAATTCTTTACCCCTTTGCTCCTCATATCGCTGAAGAAGCTTGGGAGCATCTCGGAGAGAAAGAAAGCCTCACCTACGTTCCTTTTCCCGTTTGCAATCCTGAGCTACTCATCGATGAAGCCGTTCTCTACGTCGTCCAGGTGAACGGAAAAATGCGAGGCAAATGGATGCTTCCCAAAGATAAGCCAGAAGCGGAATTGCTCGAATTCATCAAAGATCAACCCACCATGGCAAAGTATCTCACAGGTGAGATCACCAAAGTCGTTTATGTTCCCAATAAACTTTTAAGTATCGTGTGCGATGTTTAGCATTATTTATGACTTAGGACTCTGTCTGATCGCCATCTTGGCGCTCCCTAAATTGCTTTGGCAGTGGTTAGTATTGGGTAAATACCGTGAATCGCTAAGTGCGCGCCTGGGTTTTTCCCTCCCGTCTTTCAGTCCAAAAGCTGGACAACAGGTAATCTGGATCCATGCCGTTTCTATGGGGGAGACGCGCGCTGTCATCCCTCTTTTTCGACTCATCCGAGAAGCCTTTCCCAATGCAGCCATCGTCCTTTCAACAACGACGGAAACAGGTCATGCCGAAGCTAAGCGCAGCATGCCAGAAGCAGAAGCCCATTTCTTTCTTCCCCTGGATTTCTCTTGGGTCATTAAAAGACTTTTCAATCGCATTCGCCCGACGACGCTAATCCTCTGCGAAAGCGACTTTTGGCATCATCTTTTGAGCATCGCTAAAAAGAGAAATGTCCGAGTCGCTCTCGTCAACGGTAAGATTTCGGAGCGCTCCTGCAATCGTTTCCGTAAATTTCCCTTTCTTTCCCGACGCATTTTTTCCCATTTCGACATTCTTTGCGTTCAAAGCGACCTTTATCGAGACCGATTCCTTTCCATGGGAATTCCGTCGGAAAAACTCCTCACAACAGGAAATCTGAAATTCGACGCACCCGCCAAGAAAATGGATGCCTCGCAGCTAAAGCCCCTTCGCGATGCATTAAGAATCGCTCCCGCTGACCGCGTTCTAGTCATCGGTTCTACTCATGCCAAAGAAGAGGATTGGCTGCTCGGCATCATCTCTAGCGTCTGGGAAGTCATCCCGAATCTCAAAGTACTTCTCGTTCCACGCCATCCCGAAAGATTCAACGAAGTTTTTCAGCTCATCAAAGAAAGGGGATTTGCTTGCTCCCGCTATACCGACATGACTGACGAAAAGTTTGTCCTCATCGATACCATGGGGCTTCTTAACCAATGCTATCAGATTGCCGATGTCGCCATTGTCGGAGGAAGCTTCGTGACGCATGTCGGCGGCCACAACATTTTTGAGCCCGTTCTCCTCAACGTCCCGGTTTTCTTTGGCCCATACATGCATGGCCAACCTGAGCTTAAAGACCTCATTTTGAATGCTCGCGCAGGCAAAGAACTCTCTCTTGAAAAACTTCCCGGCGCCCTCATCGAAATCCTACAAAATCCCCAAATTCATTCCCAATATGTCGAGGCTTGCAAAAAGCTTGCGCATAGCGTTCAAGGATCTTCCCAACGCACTTTCGGATATATTTTTCAGAAACTTTAGAAAAACCATTGAGGTTTAATCGCCTGTGTCATAAACTCCTATTTCTTTTTAAGACACCTTATCGCGGGGTGGAGCAGTGGTTAGCTCGTTGGGCTCATAACCCAAAGGCCGGAGGTTCGAATCCTTCCCCCGCTATTTTTTATCACATCTTTCTGGCGGCATAGCTCAGTTGGTTAGAGCAACGGAATCATAATCCGTGGGTCGTTGGTTCAAATCCGACTGCCGCTATCCATCCAATTCTCATAGATAAAATCCTTTCAAATTAAAAGAAAACCCAGTCAGTTCTGTTTTTCTCAAATGGTGTTGAAATGGTATCTATTGATCGCAAGAACTGCCAGGTCTAGACTCGGGTTTTCAAATTAAGTTAACCGCTCTAAAAAATGTTTAAGCGAAGAAAGAAATCCTTCCTCTCTGGACCACCGCTTAAGATCTTTTAAATCGATCTTGTGATTTTTAGCGACAAGAAGTGCTTGCTCAAGCGCTTGTTCATCATTCCAGTGAAAATAAGATGCTAGGCGATCTTTTACGCTGTCTGTAGGTGTGAGCAGCTGTAAGGATCCTGCCTTCATGCTCAGCATCTCAAAATGGCGTATAGGTTCATGTCCAATCGCAATAGGTGGATTTACAAAGTCAATAAGATAAGGACATTCGGGGTGTGAAAAACAGCGCCCAGCCCTTTTAAACCCTAATTTGTTCAGAGCCTTTTCAATGGCATTTAACTCTTCATGGGTTACGAAGTCCAAATCGTAGGATTGGTAGCGGTTTTCACTATAGATGGAAACACAAGCGCCCCCAACTAATATGGCGTTGATGCCATTACTTTTGAGGGTTTCGTAGATCAAGCATGCGAGATCTTTCAGGTCTATTTTTGAGAAATCAGTTTTAGACATCTATAGAGGTTTTCCTGATTTTCTTGGTCTTTTTCGCTTTTTTTGTTGGAAGTAGCGTTCCTGAATACTAAGAGGGAGAAAAGTGTAAGCTTTTTCGGCAAGATTTTGAATCTCTTTTAAGAAAGGGTAGCGGGGGTTCCATTTAAAAACGCGAGTTTTGCCTTCCAAAAAACTAGCTAGGAGGCCACCCTCCTCTAATTTCTTAAGCGTCTTTTGAATCGGGTCAAGCGCAGTTTCAAAAGAACGGCTCAGTTCTGTTCCATTAGCTTTTCCATGAAGATTTAGATACATCAGTATTTTTTCGACGTTTTTGTTCGCAAACAGATACTCTAACATGATTTCACCTATCTTATCTGTTATATAACCGATTTAATAGGTTTTAGTCAATCAATCGCTCTTAATTTGGCAGTCGATTGGTAAGTTTGTCACGGAGTAATTTCGGGTTAGTGTCGGCTGATTTACAGCTATTAATGCGGTGCTAAATCCATTCTCGTTGCATAGTTTTGTAAACATCTCGTGCCTCATGATGCAGCTGTCCATGAATACAGCACAGGCTTATCTCGGGTAGAAGTAGCAAGAAATCATGGTATCCATTTCACCGTAGTTCCAGATATTGGCATCAATGAAGGAATAGACGCTGCTCGCAACTTGCTTAATCGCTGTTGGGTTGATGAAGCTAAAGGCACCAAGGGAATCACAGCTTTGGAAAACTACAAGAAGCAATGGAACGATAGGCACGGATGTTGGTCTTCCCATCCACTTCACAACTTTGCTAGTCATGGTGCGGATGCGTTTAGGATGTTGGCTGTTGGCATTGGAAAGCTTATAACCAAAGGTCTATCTGCGGAAGAGTGGAGAAATCTCAGAAATACGTATCTCTACCACGTCTGTCTATTTGCGTCTGAGCTGTTGTCAAATGCTCAGCGCATATAGCCAATTCAGCTTACATTGGTAATTTCAATCGCGCAAAAGCTTTGTAGCGACTTTTAGGTTCCTTTCTTCCAATTGCGAGGCTAACCATGAATAATATGAGGATAAGGTGTTTGAAGTTGAGATATTCTCCTGAGTAGGACTTTTCTTAGGGTCTTGATGATCAAGTCTTGGTAATAAATTAAACGCGCACAACAGGGCATTCTCGCTTAAGACATCTATTTTTTTGATGGTTTTATTTTTTAAAAAGTTGGGGACATTTACACCTAAAATAGTCTTTTCTTCTTCTAGATTACTGCAATTTTTAAAGATGAGTTGCGTTTCCCATGCTTGGAAGGTGTACGAGTCGATTTTGGGATCAGGATAAATTTCAATGTCCTTGTAGTGCTCTGGTATGGGTAGACCTCGTATTTTTCCTCTCCCTTCCTTATAGTATTTTACTTCTACCTGTAATTCTTGATCCCGATGATGAAACTCATGGATCAATTCATGGCCTAGAGTTATTTCTTTGGGCTTTGAGCAGACTGCTGTATTTGACTCAGATAATGCATTATAATTGTCATCATCATTGGGATTAAAGTTCATATCAATCCAACTGTCTGAATGGCGGAACGCTGTTTTTCCATTTTTAATAAGAATTGAGTCATCTGGGTTCTCTATTCTAGATAGACGAACGAGTCTCGTTAATTCCTTTATAAGTAATCTTCCAGGCTTAACATTTAATAATGATCTAATGCTATTTTTTACATTTTCTTGAAATACTTCATCTCCTTCCATTTTAAATATTTTTTTATCTAATATTTCAGAAATTATTTGATCAATTTGATGAGTCCTATTTCTCTCTTTTTGATGGACTAGGCGTTCAAAATTTTTCTTATACAACTCAATATAATCATTTGTATTAATTTTTAAGTCGTCTATTGATGAAAACATAAAATTCTCTTTTTATTTTACTGAAATAGTATCATATTTATTTATTGTATTAAATATGAGGTTAAATTTTTAATTCGGTGATGTCTGTCATTGGGGATGGCATAAAGTTCTTGAACCTATCCGAATAAAATTTTTCGCCGATTTTCGGGATTATTTTGGCCAATCTTCGATCAAAATTTTCAATCACGTTGAGTATAATATCAACCTGCGTATATTGACCCCTGAATTTAGATCGAAGATCGGCTCAAAAGAACCCGAAATTCGACTGAAACTTTTTATTCGGATAGGTTCTTGGGATTGCGATTAATGTAATTAAGCTGCTATGTGTCTTTTGTTTTGCTTGGGAGGTATTTTCTATGTTCCGTTTTGTTTCCTTTGCGCTAGTGGCTTTGTCGATCTGTGTAGAGGCAATTGAAATTCATGGCCATCGCGGATGTAGGGGAATGAGGCCTGAAAATACGCTAGCCGCTTTTGAAGCGGCGACGGAAGCCGGTGTCGATGTATTGGAATTAGATCTGCATGTTACATCGGATGGAGTGATTGTGATCCATCACGATGATGCGATTGATGGGAAGCTGATTAAGGATCTTCCTCTTTCTGCGATAAAAAAAGTGGATTGCGGCAGCCAATTCAACCCTGAGTTCCCGATGCAGGTTTTAGCTCCCGCGCAAATTCCCACTTTGCAGGAACTATTTGACCTTGTGAGAGATAAAAAAGTGCGTTTAAATTTGGAAATTAAGCACAACCCTACACGTCCCAATGCAACGATTTCCCCAAAGGAACTGGCCCATACGATAGTGAAGTTTGTCCAAAGTCAGGGGTATAGCAATCGCATTTACTACTCTTCTTTCAGTCCGGAATTGCTTAAAGAGATTAGGGCGCTAGATTCCAAGGCGCGGATCATTTTTATCTTTGGGAAAGAAAGCCTAAATTTTGCCAAGGCTTTTTCCCCTCAGAATCCTATAAAGCTCATTGTTAATATCGCGAATTCTTTTCAAGCTGAGGCACTTGCGCCTGAACATGTTCTGCTTGATCAGGCTGCAGTGACGGTGCTTAAAAAGGCAGGCCTGAAGGTCATCCCTTGGACAGTCAACGAGAAAGAGCGCGCCCATGCGCTTGTTAAAATGGGGGTCGATGGTTTGATTAGCGATTACCCTCAAACCATTTTGCATTAAGAAGTTTTACTCTTTTTTCGAATCTTCCACGGCTAGAACAATGGGGACGTAGACAGCGGGTCGGGAAGCCCAATCCGATACATTGCAGTAGGCTCTCGCGTAGCAATCTGTCTGTTCTGTTTTTTTGTCGTTGAAGGGGGGGTGTTTGCATCCTTTTCCTCCCAAAGAGAAGCCGAGCTGCAGGCCGACTGTTTGGATATCGGGAAGTCCTTCTTTTCCGTCGGTGATATTTCCAAACAGACCTACGTCGATGCCCCATCCCGAAAAGAAATGCTTCCAATTTAAAGATCCTTGGTAGGAATTAAAAGGCTTTCTAAACTGCGCGCTTAAAGAAAAGTTGAAATCCGTGGCGAAGGGTTGCACAAAATACGCAGAGCCTCCAAAGCCATTGGCAAGCTTTCCCAGTTCGTGCTTTCGGTGGTATTTTACCCAATCATAGTTTGCTTCTGCAGTGAGCCGCGCGCAATTCCAAAGCCGCACTGTGGTTCCGAGAAATGAAAGGGTTCCATCGGAATCAGCGATATGGCGAAAGATCCTTTTGTTGTTGTAGAACGACTTATTGGATAGGCGATGTCCATCGCTGTGGACATAAGCGGAACCTAGATCGATGCTTTGAACGATTTTGTTTCCAATGAGGTATTGGTACTCACCACCGATGGCGTACTGGGAAACCCATTTTTTTTCTCGAGTAGGATGGAAGTGATAGGTGAGTTTTTGGGTGAGCCATTCTCCTGAAACCTTGAACCTGTGATCGTCGGAAAAATAGACGCCATATGTCGCTCCGCCCCGATAATTTTTATAACCGGCTTCTCCGCGGATTGCAAAAGCTCCATAATCTCCCAAGCAACTTTTTTTCTGTGGCTGATCGGTTTCTTGGGAGTGACAGATTGATGAAATGGCGAGAGAGCTCAATATACCCAACGCGATTGAAAATTTGGATTTAAGACCAAGCCAAAGCCCCGGGATTGGACGATCGAATCTCGCCCCTATTTCTAATAGTGGCGACGATTCGATCGCACAAATCGCGGGAGCTTTCGCTTCGGTCCTAAACCCAATTTTCAGTCGCGTTGGGTATACAGTTAGGAGCTTCGAATAATTTTCCATTTTTCCTCTTCCTGGAGAACACTTTATCAAAATGATTTATCATATTTGATAGTTATATTATATACCAAATTTTACCGAGATAGATTCTTGGAGTGTGGGATGAAGAAGCAGCTCGTTCATTTATTTGTTCTTTGCTTTGTGCTGTTGTTTTCTGCAAGCGAGGCGACGGCACGCGAGTCCGATGTGAAATCTGGCCGTGTTAAAATGCTCACCTCACCTCCTGCAGATCTTCCTGTGACGGTCAAGGTGGGATTAAACTTTTTGCACCTTGTGTCTATCAATGAGTATGACGAAACTTTTACTGCGGACATTTATCTTTACTCCGAGTGGAAAGATCCGCGTTTGGCTTATGATGCGCCGGAGGGTGCATTTCCTCTAACTTACATCGACGATGATTGCACAGATAAGCTAAAGGAAATTTGGTGGCCAGATTTTGAGTTTGTTAATTGTGGGAAAATAGATATCACGAATAGTTATCTCGCGATTCATCCCGATGGCACCGTTCGGTTTAATCAAGGGATCACAGCCGATTTTCGCAACACGTTTGACTATAGAAAGTTGCCTTTCGACGCGCAAACCCTGCAAATCATTTTAAGCTCTTTCAGTTGGAACAACAACGTTGTCGTGTTTAAGACGCTTCCTGATTCTGTCGTGGCTGCTAAAAAGATGAAAGCTGTCTATGAGGAAATCCGGATTTTAGGCTTAAGCGTCAGCGATAGTAGCACCGTCGATCACGAAACTCCAACCCCATCGGGCTACTCTGAGTTCATCGTTACGCTCAAGATTCAGCGTGCGCCTTTATTTTATAGCTACCAGGTATTTTTCCCTCTGCTCGTCGTGATTGGGCTTTGCTGCACTGTATTTTACATGCAACCCCAAGATCTGGGGAGTAGGATGAATATTGTTTTGACGTGCGTTCTTGTCTTTATTGCGACAAAATTTCTTCTTAACCAGGATTTGCCAAAAATTGGTTATCTAACCTTCATAGATAAAGTTTTCTTTATCGCTTATGGCTTTGCGGGCATGGTTGCTATTAGCTGTGTTGTTGAGCAGCGCCTCTACCTTAGGAAGTCCCCTCATCTTCGCCATGTCTCTAAGGTTGCGCGTATTGCGGCGCCTGCCTTATTTTTACTCGCCTGTGTCATACTTCTGCTTTTTGAGATATAATTATTATTTTTATCTAATTTAGTTAATGAATAATTGCTGTTGTGTTATTCTTTTGCGAAATTTGATATTAATTGTGGGGTTTTTTGTGAGTCAAACGGTTTTAAACAGAATTTACCAGCAAGGCTTAAATTTTTCTTGGAATGCAGCAGAGACCGCTCAGAAAAAGGTCGACAACGCTCTTGCCTGCTTCGAAGAGGGATTGAATATCGCAGGATATGTGCCGCTTTTTGGCTTATGCATAACAGCAGGAGCGCTGCGCATTCAGTATGGCAAAACTCTAGTTTGCACTAGCATAGCACTTGCAGCTCTTGTTGCGGTTGCTTCTATTTTCACTAGGAATTCTGAAATGCGCCATGCAGGCTTTAAATTAGCGTCGAAGCTTTTTACAGTCTATTCTTTACATGGTCTTGCTAATATCTGCCGAGGATTTATTGAAATCTTCCCTTATCTCAGCTTGATCACTTGTTTGCCCTACGATATGACAAATAACCGTTTGAAATATCCGACCGAAGTTCCAGGCAGATGGGTTTACGTGACTAGCTAACATTAGTTAGAGGCAGGTTTTCTGTTTCTGCCTCTTCTTATTCAATTCAGCCAACTTTAAGTACTTATAGAAAGTAGTGTGCCCGTTGTAAAGAGAGATGATGAAGCCCTCTTTTCCTCCCAAAAATCCCTTTTTCAAAAAATAACTTTTTAAAAAGGCGAAACTGCCATGCGCAATCGCTTTAGTCATCGATGAAGGTTTTTTGCCTTGGTTTTGCTCGGCAAACAGAGTGGAGTAGGATTGCATCTTCGCAAGAAAATCATGAATGGAGCGGTAAGGTGTGTGAACCAGGTGAGAGAAGAGGGGAATGCATGTCATTTTTTCTGTAATGACTTTTTCATGGACGGCATCATCGGTAAATCGCGTGGATGTACGGTTGTAGAGTCGAATGACGGGATCGGGATACCAGCCGCCACAGCCACGTATCCATTTTCCATTGAAGTAGTTGCGTCTGTCGATTTGATAAACGTGCTTAGGGACTAGCTTTAAAGCAAGAATTTCATCAGCAAGTTGTGGGGTAAGCACTTCATCGCTATCGATGGAAAGAATCCAATCGTGAGTTGCCAGGGAGGAGGCGATGTTGTGCGTCGGCCCAAAGCCCGCAAACGTGCCGGAAATGATTTTTGTGTTAGGAAATTTTTGGGCAATCTGGAGGGTGGCGTCCGTTGAGCCGGAATCGTAGACGATCACTTCAGGAAATTTTTGAAGGGACTGCAGAGTTGCTCCCAAGGTTTCCTGGCTGTTTTTGGTCAGTACTGTGACGGTAATCATCATCTCCTAAGAATAGCATTATACCGAGAATGATTCAAAAGTTGATTTTTTTGGGCTGTGTCGACTTCGCAGCGAATTTTTAGTCCAGAACTCGCGCTTTGCCTTTGCGGCAATGGCACTCGCTCCAGAGATAAAAATTTGCATTGCTCCGTTTAGACAAAAGAAAGAATTTTGCTACCCCTCGAAGGAGATCTCTGGTATATTTGCCTTTTTAAGAGGGTAAAGAGATGTCTATGAGAAAAGCGTATACTTTTGACGATGTTGCACTTGTTCCACAGTTTAACAACGTTCCTTCACGCACAGAGCCGCTTCTTGAAACCTGGCTGACAAAAAATCGCAAAATGAGCATTCCTGTCATCTGTTCGAACATGGACACTGCGATCAGCGAAGAGCTTGCGGAAGTTTTGCTGAAGGAAGGATCGATCCCGATTTTTCATCGTTTCACCAGCATGCAGGTGCAAGAGCACTGGGTGAAGAAGTATAAAGAAAATACCTTTATCTCTTGCGGCATTCTTAAAATCGACGAGACCCGCAAACTTTTAGACCTCGGCGCCATGGGCGTCTGCATCGACGTTGCACACGGCCATTCCGACAGGATGTTTCACTTTATTCAGGAGTTAAAGCGCACGCATCCTGATAAGGAAATCATAGCGGGTAATGTCTGCACCGCGATGGCTTATCACGATCTGGTCAATGCGGGTGCCGATGCAGTGAAAGTAGGGGTGGGGCCAGGAGCGGCATGCACAACGCGCATGGTCACGGGGTTTGGCGTTCCGCAATTCACTGCGATCTACGATTGCGCCAAGATTGCAGAAAAGCTTCGCGTTCCACTCATTGCAGATGGTGGTATCCGCAATAGCCGGGATGTCGTCCTCGCCCTTGCGGCAGGCGCCAGCACGGTGATGGTCGGCAAGCTCTTTGCGATGACGAAAGAAAGCGCAGCACAAAAGCGCTCATCGGAAAATTCTCCGACGGGGTTGGAGGCGAAGTTTCGCGGCCAGGCAAGCGAAGATTTCCAAAATGATTACTACGGCGGCCTGAAAGGGAAAACGGTGGCTGAAGGGATTGATTTCTGGGGGCCGGTGTCCGGAAGTGCGGAAGAGCTTTTGAATACTCTTCTTGGTGGCTTGCGCAGCGGTTTAACCTATGGCGGTGCGCGCAATATCAAAGAACTGCAGCGGAAGGCGGAATTTGTCGAAGTGACGCCAAGCTACATGCATGAGAGCAAACCGAGACCGGAAATAGCGAGGCATTGAAAATGGATGTGAGGGTGGATTTGAATATCAAAGAGGCATGCGTCCGTGCACTTTCGGGTGTATGTTTTGACCGCCAGCAGAAAATTTACGATGCTGTGCACGGTTTCATTCGATTTAATGAAATTGAGCGGATGTTGATCGACTCGGAACCCTTTCAACGTCTTCATCACATCCATCAGCTCGGGATCGCTTACATCGTTTATCCGGGGGCGACCCACACACGCTTTGAGCATTCGCTTGGGGCGATGGAGCTTGCCACTCGGATTTTCGAGAGAATTGCTTCTAAGTTTCCTTTGCCTAATGCTGACTATTGGATCCAAATCATTCGCCTGGCAGCGTTGTGTCATGATCTTGGGCATCTTCCTTTTTCTCACGATGCAGAAAAAGCGCTGCTTGGAACTGCTGGCCATGAAGAGTGGACGCGAAAAGCGATCGATAGTGAGCAGCTGATGCCGATTTGGTCCAAGCTGGAGGTTTGCTTTCCGGGACGCCCTATTGTGAACGATATTCTTAAGATGGCGATTGGTGAAAAAAAACTCTTTGAGATGGGAGCCAGCCTGGAATTTTCCAATGTGGAACGTATGCTTTCTCAAATCGTCACAGGCGATTTCTTTGGGGCCGACAGGATTGACTATCTCTTGCGCGACGCCCAATGCACAGGCGTTTCCTATGGGCTTTTTGATTATCATCAGCTGATTGAAATGCTTTGCGTGGTTTCCTTTGACGAACAGTTGCAGCTGGGGATTGAAGAGAATGGGATGGCTTCTTGTGAGGCGCTGCTTTTGGCCCGCCACTTCATGCATCAGCGCGTCTATCAATATTCCTCGGTCAAAGCGTACAAATACCATCTAGCGCGTTTTCTGAAGCCCTTTTTTGCAAAAGGGGATTATTTAAGCAGTTTGGAAGCATACCTTTCCTTGAGCGATTGTGAAGTTCTCGCGGCACTAAGAAAAGCAGCAAAAGATCCAACTGATCCAGGACATCTTGACGCAGACTCTCTCATGAGAAGAGAAAAGCGGTTCAAAGCTATCTTTGTTAAAGAGAGGGTAGGGGAGAAGGAGTTAAAAAATGCTCAAGCTCAATTAAGAATTCCTTCCGAAGCCATCCACTTTGATTTAAGTGAGTCGAAAAAGGAGAAGAAAGGCCTTGGCTTTCCTGTCAAACTGCGGTCCGGTAATATCGTTTCTGCGGAGCAATGCTCTAAAATTTTTATTCCCGCTTCCAACGGGCATTGGGTGTATCTAGCTCCCGAGCATGAGAAGGCGTGGAGAGGGTCGATCGAAGAATGGCTCTAATTTCTACACCCCTACGAATCATTAGGGATGAACTGCGCAGCTTTTCTACACAAGAGCGGTTCTTCATTCTTTTTGCAATGTTATGCAGTTTCTTTATCTCCTCTGAATATGCTGTGATCCGCCCAGTCAGCAATGCTGTTTTCCTTAGCGCCTACGGATCCGGCACTTTTCCTTACGCCTGGCTTGCCGTCGTCCCTCTCAATCTTCTTGTTGTTGCCCTCTACAACAAATACTTGCCCAGGTGGGGGTGTTTTAAAATGTTTGTCGTCATCGCTTCTTCCGTGACGGCTTTCAATCTTTTTTGTTCGCTTTTCCTCAAGCAGTTTTCTTGGTTGCCCTTTTTCTTCTATATCTGGAAAGAAGTCTACATCATGCTTATGTTCCAACAGCTCTGGTCGGTGATCCATTTGACCATTTCGTTTGGGAAAGCAAAATACCTTTATGGATTCTTTTTTGGGGTTGGAGCACTTGGAGCTACTTTCGGAAGCGTTCTTCCCGGTTTCTTTGCCGTAAAATTGGGATCGGAGTCTCTTCTCTTTGCCACTCTTCCGATTTATCTCTTGCTCGGTTGCTGCTACTACTTTGCGCTTAAGCATACCGATGAGGGAACAGGAATGCGGATCAACGATGAGGGTAGGAGGACATCGTTTAATGCTTTTTTTCACGGCCTTAAAATGATCTCTGCTTCTCGCTATCTCACTTTCATTTTGCTGATCGTTGTTTTCATGCAAAGTGCATCGACCCTTCTAGAATTTCAGTTCAACTCTATTCTTGAAAAAACAATTCTCTTTAAAGACTTAAGAACAGAGTATACGGGGAGAATTTTTGGAATTGTGCACGCAACGACAATATCCCTTCAGCTTTTTGGCAGTTTTATGCTCATTCATTATTTGGGAATTAAGAGAAGCCATCTTGCGCTGCCTCTTTTGCTCTGTTTAAATAGTATCGTTTTTCAAATTTTTCCTTTTTTTGGTGTGATTTCGTTTGCTTACATTTCCATCAAGAGCTGCGATTTTTCTCTCTTTGGGATCATCAAAGAAGTACTTTATATCCCGCTGAAACCTGACGAGAAGTTCCGAGCTAAAGCGGTCATCGATGTTTTTGCCTATCGCACTTCCAAAGCATTCGTGTCCGTTCTCATTCTCGGACTTCAAACGTTGCTTGGCGCTGCCTTTTTGCCCATTCTTAACTGGGCCAATATTTGTCTATTTGCTCTATGGATTGGAACCGTGTTCTTCCTCTTCAAAGAGACCATGCCTGCTCCTTCTAAGCCTTAAGAATTTGACTTTCGTTGCTATACGAGTTATATACTGCTTCGACTGGAAAGCTAGAGTTTTGCCTTAGTCGAAGGGGCATCTTTGCATCCGCCTTCAGCGTTGGCAAATTCTCCACCTTTGAAGTGTCAACACGATATCTCAGTGAAAGCAGGAGACATATGAAGCTCATTGAACTCTTACTTGAAGCAGAGGAAATCCTTAATAATCCGCTCTTAAATAAGGGGACAGCGTTCACAGCTGAAGAGAGGGATTCTTTGAGGTTGCATGGACTACTTCCTTTCCATGTTTCTACTATTGAGCAGCAGGTGCAGCGCCGCTATGAGAATTTTAAAGAGCGACAGGATAACCTCTCCAAATACATCTTTCTTTCCGCTTTGCAAAACCGCAACGAGATTCTCTTTTACCGCCTTATCTACGAGCATGTGACAGAGATGCTTCCTCTCATTTATACACCCACGGTAGGGGATGTCTCCCTGCATTACAGTATCCTTTATCGCCAACATCGCGGAATTTATCTGTCTTATCCTCTTGAGGATAAAATCGGCGATATTATCTGGAACTTACCCAACGAAGAGATCGATGTGATCGTCGTGACAGATGGAGAGAGAGTTTTAGGACTCGGAGATGTCGGCGTTGGAGGGATGGCTATTCCTCAAGGAAAGCTTGCTCTCTATACGTTATTTGGGGGAATCCATCCTGGAAAAGTCCTTCCGGTCATGCTCGATGTTGGCACTAACAATCAAAAACTCCTCAATGATCCGCTTTATCTAGGATGGAAGCATCCTAGAATCACAGGTGACGAATATGACGCCTTTGTCGATGCTTTTATAAAACACATTAAAAAACGTTTTCCCAATGTTCTGTTGCAGTGGGAAGACTTTGCGAAACCGCACGCGCGTCCCCTTCTCGAAAAATATCGCGATCAAATCTGTTCCTTTAATGACGACATTCAAGGAACAGCTGCTGTTGCCCTGGCTGCAATAATCAGTGCTGTCAAGCTCGCAAAATCAAAGCTGAAAGAGCAAAAAATTGTGATGTTTGGGGGAGGGTCGGCAGGTTTAGGCATTGCAGGAATGATTGTTGAAGCGATGAAAATGGAAGGGTGCAGTGAAAAAGAAGCTTTGGGGAATTTTTACATCATCGATATCGGCGGGCTTATTCACACCGAACTGCACGGCATGGATCCAGACCAAAAGCGATTTGCTAGGGAGTATGAAGAATTAAAAGACTGGAAAAAGTCCTCACAGGATAAAGTGACTCTTTTAGATGTCGTGAAAAATGCGAAACCGACAGTGTTGATCGGTGTTTCAGCGCAGCCCAACCTTTTTACGGAAGACGTGGTTAGAGAAATGGCTAGCTACACAGAACACCCCATTATTTTTCCTCTTTCTAATCCGACATCTCGTTCGGAGGCCACCCCTGAGAACTTGCTCCGATGGACGGATGGTAAAGCCATTATCGCTACAGGTAGTCCTTTTGCTCCTGTAGAATATAATGGGAAAACGCATGCGATTGCGCAGTGCAATAATGTCTACATTTTTCCAGGCGTCGGTCTTGGGATTGTCTCCTGCCAATCTCCTAAGGTGACGGACAAGATGTTTATCAAAGCAGCCGATATTTTAAGCGATAACGCTCCTATGCTCAAAGATCCTACAGCAAGTCTTTTTCCTAGCTTGGAGCAATTGCGTAGCGTAAGCCGGCAAATCGCTGTCGCTGTCTGTCATATCGCCCAAGAAGATGGACTTGTCCCCAAATCCACAGAAGTAGAAATAGAGGCGAAAGTCGAAAGCCACATGTGGTTGCCCGATTACCCCATTTATTGTCGCAAAAAAAGTTCCAGTGATTGAGAGAATATACCGGTTTTCAATCGGCTAGAGAATTTCGATTTTAACAACCCCCTTTTCCGATCCATCAAAAAATGGTTGTGTTAAAACCAAAATTCTATAACTCATTGAAACGTCACCAGTATAGACTTCTTAGCTTGAAGCCAGAAGATGCTTCAACGCGCTGTCGTAGTCAGGCTCTTGAGTAATCTCAGGAACTAATTGGGTATACATCACCTTGTTATTCTCATCGATAACAATAACGGCTCTTGCACAAACACCCGCCAGAGGACCATTTTCGATTAAGACGCCATAAGACTTTGCAAAATCTTTAGAGCGCATCATGGAAAGGGGAATCACGTTTTCGACGCCCTCAGCTGCGCACATCCTTTTTTGGGCAAAAGGAAGATCTGCTGAAACGACAAGAACAATGACTTCGGGATGCTCTTTGATTTTTTCATTAAACTTTTTGGTCGAAAGAGAACATGTCGGTGTATCAAGGCTAGGCACAATCGAGATGAGTTTGCGTTTGCCTTTGTAATCACTGAGCGATCGATCGCTGAGATCTCCGCTGGTGAGTTTGAAATCCGGAGCTTGAGATCCTTTAGAAGGAAGATTTCCGCTTGTATGTGTGGTTTTGCCCTTAAGGGTGATATCTGCCATGCTTTCCTCCAAATTCGAACGTTCTTAAGATAGCAAGGTAATTGATAATATACTAGTTCCGTTTCAATCGGCTATGGAATTTCGATTTTATACCCAACCCGACTAAAAATTTGGCTCGGTCTTAAATCCAAATTTTCAGTCACGTTGGGTATATACTGGTTCCGTTTCAATCGGCTATAGAATTTCGATTTTTAACAACTCCCTTTTCCGATCCATCAAACAGGGTCTTATTGCTCGAATAATGCCCCTGTTTGATGGATCAAAAAATGGTCGTGTTAAAACCAAAATTCTATAGCCCATTGAAACGTCACCGGTATAGTTTCAGTTGAAACCTGGTGTCATCATATTTCGAGTAAAGTTGTGGAATTGTGTGAAAAATATTGAACAAATTTAAAGCGCGCGTTAAAGTCCTTTCAAATTTTTGTTGGGATTTTTTTTTCGCGAGCGATTGGTAGCTATAAGCCTTTAAAAAAGACGGTCTTGTGCTGCGCTCTCTACCGAAAAATGACTCAAGGATTTATTCAGGATGTATGGGTATTCTGAGCTAATGGGGCAATGCAATAGGGCAGCGATTTTTCGCTGAGTTGAGTTTTGCAATTGCCTCTAATTCTTGAGTCATTTTAGGTATAAAAATCCTCTAATGATTTTCATGAGGGTAAATGAGACACAATTCTTCCCTTTTCGATCATTGTGAATCCGCTGCCATCCGTGTGCAGTATTGGTTTGGAAGAGATAAAAATAGTTTGTTGCATTTAAGTAGCGGGGAACTCAAGCCCCATGATTTTTGTAAGAAATACAAGTGCGATTTATTGAAGCCACCTCGAATTATTTCCCCAGTAGAGCATTTGCCTCTCCAAGGCTATGTGCTCTCTAAGAATAGAAAGCAGATCAAAACGCGCAATGTCACGCCAGGAAATCCGTTGAAGCAGCTTCAGGTCAGCGTTGATGCTTCTTGCTGCAATATGAATCAGAAGAATTATCTGCATCTTTCTCCTGCCAGAGTTGCTCATTGCAAGTTTAGGGAACACTTTTTAGTTTCCAAGCGGCTAAAAAACATTTCCCAAAATGCACAAGGAAGCCCCAAACAACACAAGATGGTTCCTATTAAGCCTTTTGGGCAGAAGGCGTCTTCCCCGGAAGAAGATCCTTTTCTAGCGGGTCAATTTAAGGAAGAACGCCATTTCCATATCGGGAGAGTCATTAAGTATCTGATGGATTAGGCAAGAGGTCTAATGCGATGCGCGACACCGATGTAGCCTGTCGCAAGGCTGGAGCTGAATTTGAATGTGAAATCATCGCTGATTTTTCTTTTTAGCAAACTCCTCCAAAAGGCCTTAGAGCCGATGCGTGGACATAAGCCGCATATTTCCTGAATGACAAGGCCCGATTCCTCGCACCACTTTCTCAATTCAGAAGGTTTAATGAAGTAAGAATAGATATGCATGTTTTTCGGAGTGTTCGGAACACACCATTCAACTCCTTTGATGACGAAAAGCCAGCTTAAGAGATTGCGATTGAAAGTATGGAAGAAGAAAAGACCCCCAGGTTTGAGCAGGCTAGCGACTTTCTGAACGATTTGTTTAGGATTTTCAATGTGCTCAAGAAAATCCATGGCAAAGATCGCGTCAAAGCTTTGTGAGGAAAAGGGGAGGGAGCTGGCATCGAGCCGTAAGTATTGCACTGTTTGTGAGACATCCTTGGTTTTAGCGACATGCAGACTTTTTTCAGAAAGGTCGATTCCCGTCACACGATGTCCCTCTTTTGCAAGCGCATTGGTCAGAAATCCAGCGCCACAGCCGATATCGAGGACATCCAGCGAAGGTGAGCCCATCAACCTCATTTTCTCGATAATCCAGGGGTTGCGAAGCGCATTTTCGGCGCGAAGCAGTGCGATCGGATGGGAGCCTCCTTCGTACCAGGATTCCCCAAGATCGTCGTAAAAAGTATTGTTTACTCGGGAAGCTTGTCTTTCCATAAGAAATTCCAGTAAATCGTTTGATAGCAGAAAAAGAGGGTAATGCAAAGCGCCTGTCCGCTCAAGACCAGCTTAATGTTGTCTGCGTGAGGAACAAGCTCTGCTAACCAAGCAGGGGCTTCCACCCCTTGAATGATCGGCCACAGCAACCCCGCAGAGGCGAGGACAATGGGGTGATTGAGGAATAACAGAGCGTGAAGCCATTGCTCGGAAGCAGGACAACAATCCTTGTGCACGAATTCATCTTTGGTCACAAAAATGCAGGAAAAAAGGGCTAGCGCGATGTATACCTTTAAAGACAAAAGAGAATAAGGAACCCAAAGCACAAAGACAAAACAAGCGAGAACGGTTAATGTATCGAGAGGGTGACCAAGCCTTTCCCATTTAGGAAGCCCGCGTCTGACATGAAAATAGAACTCATCAAAGTTCACCACGAGCATTTGAACGGCAAAGGGAAGAAGCATTAAAATTAACATGGGTTTCATGCCCCTTTCTCAAAAAGTCCTCCGGCAATACTAAGACCGGGACCGAACGCTAAGCTGATGATTTTTGCTTTTTTGGCAACTTTGGGATCTTTTAGCATCTTTTCCCAAATGTGAGGCAGTGTCGCTGAGGACATATTCCCAAAGTTTTTTAGAACCTCAGTGGAGTGCTCGATTTGATAGGATTGAAGTCCCAGCAGCTCTTGGATCTGTTGCAAAATTTTTGGACCCCCGGGATGAATTGCAAAGAAAGACTCTTTAATGAGCATTTCTGGACTCATTCCTAGGCGTGCCCCGAGGCGCTCGATATAACCTGTAAGAGCTCTAGAGATAAAAACCGGGACTTCTTTTGAAAGCGTCATGCTAAGGCCCTTGTCCACGCAGCTCCATGTCATGCAATGCGAAGAATCAGGAATCACTTCTTCATGAAGAGCGAGGACCTTTAAATGAGGTTCCGAGGGTTTTTTAACGGTTAAGGAGTATTTGATAAACCCATCTCCAAAGAGGCTTTGCACCACGAGCTGCTCCGTGCTACAGCGCATGGGATGCAAATGCAATGAGCATAACTCTGTATGAACGATATCAGTGCGCCCTACTGCAGGAGAAAAAAGAGAACAGAATCCAGACGCCATACGAATCGCAGGAATGGAGCTATAGCAGCCCATATGATAGGCGTGTGTCACTGTTGTCGTTTTTCCCGCTTTGCGAAGAGAAACGAGTTTTTGGGCAGGACTAGGGGCAACATAGCCTGTGCATGTGGCGTGAATGAGATGGACAGGAAGATTTTTGTCATCAGGGTAAAACCGTTCAAAGATGCGTGTGACTTCCCGATCGAAAAAGTGGCTTCGTTCAGCAAATCCGTGTCCGTAAGGATTTTCTGCAACCGGATAAATCTCCATCTTTGACCAATCTTGCTGCAGAGGATCGCTGATATGCATTCCGCGACGTTGAATGCGTTCTTTGCCCAAACCCAACTGCATCAGCTTATCCTTTAGGGTGGAACGAAAGGATTCAACCTCTCTTTTTTCATAACAGTGCGCAGCGCGAGCATGGACTTCTGCAAGCCAGTCTAAGATTTTGCACTGCTCTATTTCGTGATGCGGCCGAATATGGCGGAAGTCGCTGAGAGCATATGGCATCAATAAATCCTCTATTTTAGATGAGAAATGTGACTCCTGTCAGCGCAAGAACGATGGCGAAAATTTTGCGCACCGTAGCGGGGTCGATTTCGTGAGTAAGCTTAGCACCATAAGGAGCTGCAAAAAAAGCTGTGATTCCAATGATTAAAAAGGCGGGGACATTGATGAGACCTACTGAATTAGGGAAGCTAGGAGCTTCTTCGACGCCCAAAAGCAGATAGGAAATTGTTCCACACACCGTTGTCACAAGCGTCGTTGCTGCTGATGTCCCTATTGCATTCCTGTCTTTCATATGAAAGGTTGTGAGCAAAGGAACAGTCATGCTGCCACCACCGATACCGAGCAGGTTTGATATGGCTCCAATCCCACTGCTGAAAAAATTCAAGATGAGAGGAGAGGGAAGACGATGCAATTCTTCCGTGCTCACTTTTTTGCGGAAAAAACTTATTGCAGCTACGAGCAGAAAAATCCCAAAAAAGATCTCAAGAACAATCGTCGATAGCCAGATAGCAATGAGAGCCCCTATAAAAGATCCGATAATGAGTCCTGGAACGAGTTTTTTAAAAACATCCCACACGACCGCTTTTCTTCGATGATGTGCAATTGTGGAAGCTGTCGTATTGAAAATCATCGCAGCAAGCGACGTCGCAATAGCGATATGCATGATGTAGGTTTGCGGAAATCCAAGATAGCGAAAGACCAGACATAGAGTGGGAACTGTGACAATCCCTCCACCAATTCCCAGAAGACCGCTCAAGACGCCTGCAGCAGCCCCAATACCCATATACGCGATGCAAACAATGATAATAGTCATGAATTTCCAGTCTCTAAGAGAAATAACTCATACTACACAGGGTCTAAAAAAAATTACTATGAAAAACAATTGTTTCTTGTAAGATTTTCTATTTGACTGAAATTTAGTTTGAGGACAGTCTTTGAAATGCCTATACTACGGACATTTGAAAGCTTGAGGACTTTGCAAGGAAGCGGCGCAAATTTTTGTGTCTGGAGCGAGTGACCATTGCCGGAGAGGCAAGGCACGAGTGAAGGTCAAAAATTGGCTGCCAAGCTGACGAAGCAAAAACTCCAACTTTCAAGTGGAAGCAGTATATACTACGGACATTTGAAAGCAGGAGAATTTGCCAACGCTGAGGACGGCAGACTCGTTGAGAGGGTTATCCATGGATACTAAAAAAATTACATTTAAGTTGGCTACCAAAGGCGACAAGGAACTTGTTCATAGTTGGTATGATAAACCGCACGTCAAAGAGTATTGGGACAATAGCAAAGAGATGTGGAATAATTTCAAATCTTATCTTCAAGGCGATAAAGAGCTTTTTGATTATTGGATTTGCTCCTATGATAAAAAACCTTACGGTCTTATCTTGACTTCGGATGCTGCTGAATCCGATCCCAAAACAAAAAAGCAGTTAGAGCATTTTATTCCTTGGATTGAGCCGGAAGGCAAGACCCTAACCATCGATTTCCTTATTGGTGAGGAGGCGTTTCTCGGCAAAGGGCTTTCTTATGCAACCCTAAGAAAGTTTGGGGAGGTGCAGGATTCTTCTGTCACGGCCTTTCTCATCGATCCCGAAGTGAAAAATGAAAGAGCAATCCACGTTTATGAAAAGGCCGGCTTTGTGAGAGTATCGACCTTCATTCGCGGACAAGGCTTTTTCAAAGGGAAGCCGCATTACCTTATGAAAATGAAGCTGCCTCCTGTTAACAAAAATTAATTTCACGCAAATTGGAGAAGCTTATGGAGAGCAGAACCACTATTGTGATTGCACACCGCTTGTCCACGCTTTCAAAAATGGACCGCATTTTAGTTTTTGATCAGGGGAAGATCATCGAAGAAGGATCTCATCAAGAACTTCTGGCAAAGGGTGGGCATTATGCCCATTTATGGGAGATGCAAGCTGGAGGATTTCTTCCTTCCTAATAGCCAAACTTGTCCATTTGCCTAACCTGCTTTTCTTGAAAAAAACCAAGGCCTTTGGCCTTGGTTTTTTGTTTAAGAAGTACTTAATGGAAAACGACAGGGACTTGGTCGCTTTCAAAGCCATTAAAGTTCACCAATGAGATGGTGTAATTGTGACTCTTATTCTTGCAACCTAGCAAATCGATGAACTTGTCTGATTCCGAAGGTGAAACGGAGTCGATAAGAACGCCGTCGCGATAGATGTTAAAGTACTTCGCGCAAGGGGATGGGTCCCATTTCAAGATATTCAAGCATCTTTTTTGAACAGTAAACTTATCGCAGCATTTCTTGGCTCTAGCGTTTTGAGGTAGAAGCATATTATAATTCATAGAAGCCACCACTTCAGTCTCTAGCCAAACAGCAATTCCTAAGCCACAAGAAGTTAGACCAATATTGAGATAGATATTTGAACCGGATGCGACAATTTCGAAAGGAAGCCATTGAGAACCGAATGGCCTGTAATCCGCGAAAATAGTGTCATTGCTACCCCAAATAGACATCATGTCTCCATTATTCGCTACAGAAAGCGGGTTTTGTGACATGAAGGAAGAAAAACTATCAAACGGGCCTCCAGAAATAGCGACGGGAGTGGTCCATGTCCCATTGGGAAGACGCGAAGAGCTAAAAACTTGCTCATTTAACCCGTTTGTTGACCAAAGGACAGTAGCATTTCCTTGAGCATCCATAACAACATCAGGATCCAAAGCAGGTTCAGTAGGCCCTAGGACAGAAGAAAGATCTACGGGAGGACCCCAGCTTGTTCCATCAAAATAGGAAGCGTATATAGTCGTATCTTTTCTCCAGGCGACAATAGCATTGCCGTTTGCGTCAATAGCGCTTCGAGGATTTTCAGACACATTATCACCGGGGGTGGAATCTAAAATGAGAGGGGGACTCCAGGTATTTGTTGCAGCATTATATGTCGCAACACCTATTCCAAAATCGTTCACTATTTTTGATTGCCAAGAAACGACAACATTCCCATTTTCATTGATTGCAGGAAAGGGTTTATTATCCCCGCTACCTCCATCTTCAGCTGTGGATATCATCAGTGGAGTTGACCAACTTCCTCCAAAGGGCAAGAAACTCACTTGTGTATTTTCTCCCGTGCTAGTTTGGAGTCGCCACGCTGCCACCGTGGTTCCTGCCTCATTCAAGGCGAGATTAATATTCACGGGTTGATCAAAGTTGGCTCCCGCAAATAAAATTTGAGCGGGGTTCCACGTTCCATCGCTACTTCTTGTCGCGTAGATAACAACACTGGGAAAGGGAGCATTATTATAAACGCCCTCCCAGGCAGCTACAGCATAGTTCGATGAGTTCATCACAATGTCTGGATCTCCTTGGTCTGAGTAAAAAGGATTCCCAAATGGATCTTGTGATAAGTCGCTAATGAATTGCGCGGGGAGCCAACCTGTGGATGGAGTAAAATAAGCACTCGAAATCGCATGATTTCCAAGGTCACCTGGTGAATCTTCGGTTGTCCAAACGGTGATGGCATTTCCCAGGGAATTTACAACTAAGACAGGGCCGCCAAGGGTTGAAGGTAAAAAACCCGGTTGGCTGATGGGGACTGGAGTCGTCCATGTGCTGCTATAAAGCAAAGTAGAATGGGATAAAACTCCAAGTATGATCCCAACAGATGCCATAGAACGGCTTAACATTGAATGTATCTTCATATTTCCTCTTATTTAAACCTGATAATCAAAAAAATAAGTGCTTAGAGTGTGTTACACCCAACGTGATTGAAAATTTGGATTTAAGACCGAGCCAAAGCCCCGGGATTGGACGATTGAATCTAGCTCCTATTTCTAATAGCAGCGACGATTCGATCGCGCCAATCGCGGGAGCTTTCGCTTCGGTCCTAAATCAAATTTTCAATCACGTTGGATATAATGGATTTTGTTATTTTGATTTTTGATGATTTTTTATTTAGGATCTAAAAAAAAGGCGCAAAAAGCAATTAACAAAAATCCATTCATGCACTCTTAGAACCTGGCGCCAAAACCGCCACCGACGAAAAGTCCCCCTGAATTAAAACCTCTTTGATGGATTCCATGTTTGCAGTGCTCTGCGAAAACGGGGATGTAAGCGTAATCTAGGAAAAAATCAAAAAACATATGGTGAGGAAGTTTTACTTGCAGACCGGATTTAGCGATAAGCACTGGGCTCCAGCGAGAAATATTTTTGTGCACATAATAAGCTCTGTCGTGAAAGTGTTTATAATCAAAACCAATGCCCGCGCCCAAATAAGGATTCCAACGGCTTTTTTCACAAAAAAACTTCTTTGCTCCGGTAGTAAACATTGCAGAAATCACCTGTGTATAGTGGTGTTGGCATGTCGAATGTCCACCTTGTTGAAAATAAGAGAAATTGGCCCATGGCGCGCAAACGGTCCATTGTCTCCAAGCTGCTTCGATCTGAAAATCTGCCCATCCATCGTGATAAATTCTTCGGTATCTGCTGTCATCCGGACGGAAATAAGCCACGCGAAGCGCCATGTCGAGATTTCTTTTTCGAGATGTGCTTATCTTTGCATTCTTTGAGTTATCTCCCCATTTAGGCAGATCTTCCTTTTTGGTTGAGCTTTCTCCATTTTTTAACGAACTGGATGAACCACTTTCAGAATCAGAAATATTTTCTTGGTTGCCTGTTTTTGTCGAAGGTAGTGGGAAAACTGCAGCGATCTCTTGAGATTTTTCATCACCCGATTGGGCATAAGAATCAAGGGAAAGAAGGATGCAAGTACTTAAAAGTAAATATTTCATAGTGTTTAACCTCAGTTAGCGTTTAGACCGAAAATGATTCTAGAATCGGTTTTGGGTATCCCTGATCAAAATTTGAGCATGCTTTTCCAAAAATCGATTCTTGAATCATTTTCGGCATACTCAGGATCCCAATCGGTGGATTCCCCGTGTTTTTTTACAGATTTTTCTATCTTATGGATGATGGTAAATGTAGAGAAGCAAATTTTTACTTTGCTAAGGAAAAAAATTTAAGTTTGCTTTTTTCCAACAGATGGACTAGATCTGCATTATGGGCGGTCACCTTCGATCTTTGGAGTGCTTTGAATGATGAAGAAAGCTTTTAAAATTGCGATTGTCGTCTTACTTCTACTGGGATTAAGCGCTGGATCCGTTTTGTTTATTGCCAACGCTAACATTCCGGTTTTAGAGCCAAAGGGAATGGTTGGAGATAAAGAGCGGGAGCTCATTATTTCGGCCTCATTACTCATGCTGATTGTTGTGATTCCTGTATTTATTTTAACTCTAGTATTTGCCTGGAAATATCGGGAGTCTAACACAAAATCTAAACATGCGCCCGACTGGGAACATAACTACATCGCAGAATATTGCTGGTGGGGTGTTCCGGTCTTCATCATTATCATTTTGGGCGTTGTGACATGGAGATCTAGCCATGAGCTTAATCCGTTTACTCCTATCGATAATGGTGAAAAACCGATAATGATCCAGGTGGTCGCGCTTGATTGGAAATGGCTTTTTCTTTATCCCGAGCAAGGGATTGCCTCTGTGAATTTTGTGCAGTTTCCTAAAAATACGCCCATCAATTTTGAAATTACATCCGATGCTCCGATGAATTCTTTTTGGATTCCTCAGCTTGGAGGACAAATCTATGCAATGCCTGCCATGAGATCTAAGCTACATCTCCTTGCCCGCGAAACGGGAAGCTTTAGAGGTGTTTCTGCTAATATCAGTGGCAAAGGGTTTGCAGGGATGCGCTTTACCGCTATATCCAGCACGCAAGAGGAATTTCAAACTTGGGTGTCAAACGTCAAAGCATCTTCCCAAAAGCTAGATATGACTTCCTATAAAATCTTAATGCAGCCAAGCGAATACCATCCGGTGGAATACTTCATACTTACCGATTCTGAATTGTTTGAAAAAGTTCTAATGAAATATATGATGCCTTAATATGGAAAGATTAAAGTTTATTATAAATAATTAAACGGACTTAATTATGTTTGGAAGACTCACCTTAGACGCCTTTAAGCATGACTGGATCGAGTACCTGGCAGGAGTGTCTATGATTTTTGGCGCGATTTTCTTTATCGCTCTAATTACACACTATAAACGCTGGGGTTGGTTGTGGAAAGAATGGATCACATCGGTTGATCATAAGAAGATTGGGGTGATGTATATCATTTTCTCAGCAATCATGTTGGTCAAAGGCCTCGTCGATGCCGTCATGATGCGCGCACAACAAGCATTTGCTGTCGGCGATTCGATGGGGTATTTAGGGGCAGAGCACTATCAGCAAATCTTTACCGCTCATGGCGTAACGATGATCTTTTTCGTTGGAATGGGGGTGGTATTTGGAATCATTAATCTAGTTCTTCCCTTGCAAATCGGTGCACGTGATGTCGCCTTTCCTTTTTTGAATAATCTGAGCTTTTGGCTGTTTGCCTCGGGGGGAATGTTCATCCTTGTATCGCTGATGATCGGTGTCTATGCGGGAACAGGATGGACGGCTTACCCCCCCCTTTCAGGACTTAAATACAATCCTGGAGTTGGGGTCGACTACTGGTTATGGAGCGTCCAAATTTCGGGGGCTGGCAGTTTGCTTTCAGGAATCAATTTCCTTGTGACAATTTTAAAGATGCGTTGTCCTGGCATGACTCTAATGCGAATGCCGATCTTCGTATGGGCGACGCTAGCAACGATGGTTCTTGTCGTCTTTGCCTTTCCGATTCTTACTGCGACAGCGGCGATGCTTTCTACAGACCGCCTTTTGGATACGCACATTTTCACTGCGGAATTCGGCGGAAATCCGATGATGTATATCAATTTATTTTGGGCGTGGGGCCACCCTGAAGTCTACATTCTCGTCTTGCCTGCCTTTGGAATTTTTTCCGAAGTGGTTCCGGTTTTTTCCCACAAAAGATTGTTTGGTTACACCTCAATGGTGTGGGCGATTGCAGCGATCAGTTTCCTCTCTTTCATCGTTTGGCTACATCACTTCTTTACGATGGGGGCGGGCGCAAATGTGAACGCCTTTTTTGGAATCATGACGATGATCATCGGCATTCCGACCGGTGTTAAGGTCTTCAACTGGATTTTTACGATGTTCCGAGGAAGAGTAAGATTTACAACGCCGATGTATTGGTTCCTAGGTTTTATTGTGATTTTTACGATTGGGGGAATGGCGGGAATTCTCATGTCGATTCCAGCAGTCGATTTCCAAGTCCACAATAGTCTTTTCCTCATCGCCCATTTCCACTTCGTCATCATCGGCGGAGTCTTGTTTGGTTTTTTTGCCGGTTACTCCTACTGGTTTCCTAAATTCACCGGATTTAAATTGAACGAAAGGCTAGGTAAGTACGCATTCTGGTGCTGGATGATTGGATTTCTCCTCGCTTTTCTACCGCTGTATTTGCTCGGCTTCATGGGAGCGACAAGGCGCCTTAATCAATATGATATCCCTGAATGGCAGCCGCTCTTTATCGTTGCGGGTATTGGTGCCATGATCCTGTTTGCGGGTCTTGGTTTTCAGATTTTACAACTCATTGTCAGCATTCTCAAGCGCAATGAGAATAGAGATCTAACGGGCGATCCTTGGAATGGAAGAAATTTGGAGTGGTCCACAACCTCGCCGCCCCCGTTTTATAATTTTGCTTTTATTCCTGAAGTGCATGGGAGAGATGCTTTCTGGGCTCAAAAACACCAGAAAACACAGCCGATCTTGCGCAAATATGAAGACATCCATATGCCTAAAAACACGGCGATGGGATTTGTCATAGGCAGCTTGAGCTTTTTATTCGGATTCGGGCTCATCTGGCATATGTTCTGGCTGGCGATTTTAAGCGCTATAGGAATGATTGCCGGTGTCATTGCCCACCTTTATCAAAAGCATCCCGACTACCATTTGCCCGCTGCAGAGGTAGCAAAAATTGAAAGCAGGAAACAAAGCGTATGAAGAAATCTGTCCCTGTTGCACACGAGAGTTATCCAGATACGCATCACGATAACTACTCTAGAACAACATTTGGGTTTTGGCTCTATATCATGTCCGACTTTATCCTGTTCGGTGCCCTTTTTGCTGCTTATATTGTCCTTTCAAAATCGACATTTGGCGGGCCAGCGGCAAAAACTTTGTTTAAACTCCCATACAACTTTCTACAAACATGTATTTTTCTCGTCAGCGCGCTGACTGCTGGTTTGGGAGGAGCTTCAGCTCACCGAAAGGATAAAAATAAAACGCTGCTTTTCTTCGCAGCCACTTTCTTGCTTGGCGTGATTTTTATAGGAATGCAGTTCAATGAGTTCCATCGGTTTTCAAGTGGAGGCAATGGATGGGATCAAAGCGCCTTTTTATCGGCATACTTTACTCTTGTTGGTACTCATAGTATTCATGTTCTCTTTGGACTATTATGGATCATTGTGTTGCTCCTTCCGGTCTGGAACGAAACTGGAATTTCTCATGTTAGCGTGAGAAGACTGACTTGTTTAAGGATGTTTTGGCAGTTCTTGAACATCATTTGGATGTTGATTTTTTCATTTGTATATCTGATGGGAGCTAAATAATATGATTGATTCGCATCACGGCTGGAACGCGAGCTTTAAACCGCAATTTATCGGCTTTGTCATCTCCTTTATGCTCATTGTGGCTGCCTATCGCATCGTCGTCCATTATGAACTCACTGAAGGTCTTCTCATCGCGACTATCTGCATTCTCGGCTTTCTTCAAGCGCTTGCACAGCTTGTCTTTTTCTTACACCTGGGACTTGAATCCAAGCCGCATTGGGGGCTGATTACCTTTCTTTTTACTGCTCTGGTGGCTATCATTGTTATCGGCGGCAGTCTATGGATCATGAATAATCTGAACTACAATCTGATGCCTAAAATGGAGCATTGATGGAAACCCTTCCTGCAACGCGAGAACCCTTCTGGAAAGCCTACATCGCTCTTGTTAAGCCAGGAATTATTCTAGGCAATGCGATCACAGCATTTAGCGGTTTTATGCTCGGTTCTCAAGGACATTATCAAGAAGGTCGATTCCTCGCCATGCTTTTTGGCCTATCTCTGATCATTGCCTCAGGTTGTGCGTTTAACAACTACATCGATCGTGAAGCAGACAAAAAAATGCGGCGAACACAAAACCGCCCTCTGGCTAAAGGAGCAATCGCTGTAAAACAAGCAAATCTTTTTGCCGCCTCTCTTCTGGTCCTTGGAGCCTTCATTTTGGGAACTTATACCCATGTTCTTACGATGGCGATCGCCCTTTTCGGGTTTGCTATCTACGTTTTTTTCTACAGTTACCTCAAATACCGAACGCATCGCGCTACACTGATAGGAAGCATCGCTGGCGCAATTCCCCCAGTTGTTGGCTACACCGCTGCAATGGGCCGTTTAGATGCAGCAGCTTGGATCCTTTTTGCGATCCTTGTCTTCTGGCAAATGCCTCATTTCTTTGCAATTGCGATCTATCGCCTTCAAGATTATGCAGCTGCTTCTATTCCGGTTTTGCCGCTCAAAAAGGGGATAGCCGCTACAAAGATACAGATGCTCATTTATACCATTGCATTTGCAGTTGCGTGTTGCTTACTCCCATTATGCGGATACACAAATGGCATTTACCTCATCATTTGTATGTTGCTCGGAGTCACCTGGATATTCCTTTCTTTCCAAGGTTTTAAAGCGACAAATGATGCGGCCTGGGCGAGAAAAATGTTTCTGTTTTCTCTAATCCCTATCACTCTACTTTCTTTACTTACTCCTTTTTGCATGAGTTTCTAAAAAAAGTACCAAGAAAGAGAGTCAAAGCTGTAGAATGGCCTCTATTTTAACCCTTATTGAAAAATGAAAAAAATCTTATACCTGTTACTTCTTGGGATCTTTCCATCTTTAATGGCCGAACAAAAGGAAATTGTCCTTTGGCATGCTTTTGAAGGCTTTATTTACGAAAAATTCGCAGAAATCGTAGACGATTTTAATCATCAATCCGGTGCCTACCGCGTCAAGTTAATCAACAAGGGAAATTATAAAGAGGTTTATGAACGCGGACTTGCAGCTTTTGAGGATGGAAATCCTCCACATATTCTGCAGGTTTATGAAGTCGCTACTCAAAGCATGATGTTAAAACCTGAAGTGTTTCGTCCTGTAGATGAACTCATGCGCTCTTTTTTTAAGAAGTTTGATCCCGATGTTTATATCGATGCTGTTCGCGACTTTTATTCCACATCGCATAACCAGATGTTTTCTTTGCCTTGGAACGCCTCTACAGGAATTTTGTTTTATAACAGGGATGCCTTTCAAAAAGCTGGGATAAATCCTAATGAGCCCCCGAAAACCTGGGAGGATTTGGAAGCAATGGGAAGTAAACTCGTCAAAGCGGGATATATGGGTTTTACGAGTGCATGGCCTGCCGCCTATCAGCTCGAATACATCTGCTCCTGGCACAACCTTCCTTTCGCAACTCACGGAAATGGGCTCGAAGGACTTAAAGCGCGTCTTAATTTCAATAAACCCGCTCAAACTTTCCATTGGAATAAGCTTATCCATTGGCAAAAAGAGAATATCTTCCAATATGAGGGGAGATTTATCTCAGAGCCAGAAAAAGCCTTTACCGAGGGTCGAACCGCAATTTTATTGCAGGGGTCCAACCGTTTTCCAATGTTAAAAAAAGCTTCTGCCCATCCCATAGGTGTTGGTTTCATCCCTTATTGGTCGTGTTTAGTGGATTCTCCTTTTCGCCTTACCATTGGGGGTTCATCTCTTTGGGTCATGGCTGGATTCGATGAAGAAACTTATCGAGGAATCGCTCAATTTATGGCCTATTTGTCACTTCCAGAAGTTCAAGCTTATTGGCATCAACAGACAGGCTATTTACCCATCACAGAAGCGGCTTATTACCTTTCTAAAAAGAAAGGATTCTATGAGAAAAATTTAGCAGCGGAAATCGCTGTTCTTGAAGTGATGAACTCAAAAATTACCCCCAATACTAAAGGGATTCGTCTTGGAAATTACACTGTCATCCGCGAAAAAATCATCGATTATTTAGAAAGAGCGCTGAATGGGGAAATGAGCGCAAAAGAAGCTCTTGATTGGGCTGTGCAAGAAGGGAACGATCTGCTCGAACAATTCGAAAAAGAAAATACAGCAAGACAACCTAAAGAAACAGGGGTTTGAAGCGAGTAAGCAATCCATCCTGGCGTCTTAATACCCTGCTAATTTTCCAGCTTTAAATATACTGTTGACACTTGAAAGCAGGAGGATTTTGCAAGGAAGCGGCGCAAATTTTTGTGTCTGGAGAGAGTGACCATTGCCGGAGAGGCAAGGCACGAGTGAAGATCAAAAATTGGCTGCCAAGCTGACGAAGCAAAAACTCCAGGTTTCCAGTGGAAGCAGTATACTGTTGACACTTGAAAGCAGGAGGATTTTGCAAGGAAGCGCCCCAGACTTTAGATCTTCAAAAAGTGCCCCCTATTTTTAATAGGGGGCACTTTTTGCACCGGCTACTCCTTTGCCAAAAACCGATTTCAGCATCGGTTTACTAAAAAAATTATTTCATCCTTTAAGTGTCTCATAATTAATCTCATGTATTAATTTTCGTTTTTATTAAATCAGTTGATTGATTTTAAATTAAAATTACATTATAATACTAATAATTAACAATTAAATTTTGGTTTAAAACATGACTATTTCATTAAGTTTAAAATCTATTCAATATGATATTAGAAATTTTGAAGATTGTTTAAACAATCTGAAGACATGCAATTCTTTCCTTTCTAAATACATAGGGAAAAGTTTCTTTGAAAAGGATGAATTAGAAAAAGATCAACTGGGCGCTTCGATGGCTTTTCGGGATATTTTTTGGTTTATTACACGTAATACTTTAAACAGTTGCAAAACCACCTATCAAATCGCACAGCCCATCATTGATTCAGACTCTAATGAAGAACTCAAGCAAAGCCTAGCTCTTTTGTGCACTAAAATTAACGAATGCGAAGCTGTTATGAATGTTTTTAAAACAGGGTGTGTCGAATTGCTAAAAGGATTCTCGGAGCCTCTGTTGAAAATAGACTCTGAATACGAAACAAAATCAATGATTGGAATGGGGGATGATCTAGGGGAGTGTCATTGTTGCCTTAATATGGGGAGAAACTCCAGACACGCTTTTACTAAGAGTTTAGCAGAAAAAATCCAGGAGCACTTTCCCGAGAAAAAAGAAATCACTGTTGTAAGCACTGGTCCGGGTGCATCCTTCCATGAATTAACGATTCATGCTTACTTGGCAGACTTAGGCTACAAGATTCAATGGATTCTGGTCGATCCCATTCTCTGCGAAATCTCAAGGACTGTTCCTAGATTTAAAATGATTGCAGATTGGATAACTCCTGACACAAGTGTAGAAAGAGTCTGTAAGAAAGCAGATGAATTTTTTAACAGTCCTATACCGCAAGCAGATGTTTTCCTTTTTATCGACCTTTGGAGCGAAGTAAATTCACAAATTGATTTTTTTGGTTCCAAAATGAACCATCCTTGCTTATTTGCAACCCATACAAAAGCCTATCCACCTGCTTTTGTTAAGTATCCAATAATAAAATAAAATTAATTAATTTAATGTTTCGGTTTTTATATGATTATTGTTAATAAAGGGACTCCTGATTTAAAGGAGTTAGTTGTAAGTCCTGCCGATGACGTTCAGAAGATATCCTCCGTTTTTTCTAAATTGCCTGTCCCCACGAGCACTGTAATCTTATCTCATATTCAAGCGGATTTTTATATTTCAGACGCTACTGGTCAAGAAGGGAACGAGGCCAAAAATTCTTTAGAAGCCATTCTGTACCATTTAAAAACGCTTCCCGCCGAGTTGATGACGGATCCGGTATGCCGCATAATCAAGGAATTTGAGCGCTATCATAATTTACTAGAAAAGGAGGCCTTGTATCGCAAACACGATGCCAATGTCATAGGACAAAGCGGAGAAAAGGCTTTAGTACTGTTTGAACAAGAGGTTCTTAAAGACATTCGCTCTCTGAATCCGGGGGAGAGATGCTTATTTCCCGGAGGGTGGCTCAGCGCAGAGTTTGGGGCAAGTAGTGGCCATGCGATTATCCATTGGGTTGAAAAACAGGCGGAGGGGACATACATCTTAGCGACTGTGAATACGGGAGGTGGCTTACCTTTTTTTCATGATTATGAAGTCGACCCCCATGGCTATAGGCGTTATAGCCCGATTGTGATTCATAAGAATATTCAAGAGGCCAATCTCTTTAACCATTTGCGCAGTCTTTTAGATCTGAGACTTACCCCGCTGAATGCATCTGATTGTGAGCATGGGGCACATATTATTTATGACTCGATCTTGCCGGCCTTCAAGGGAGAGCGTGTGGAGGTTTCTTCTGAGCTAGTTCAAGTGATGCGTGCTCAGCGATCGGGAACTTGTTCTTATAAAGTATGTAATGCACTGCTTAAATTGAATTTGGATAAAACAACGTATAAAAGGATTAAAATTCAGATTCGTTTACAAAATCTTAAAACCTATTTGAATGAAAAAATTGAAACAAAAAGTCGCCTCACTCCGAGTGAAGATCTTCATTTGACCCATGATTTGGAAAAGTTAATTCGCGAATTGAAAAAGGATTCAGCGGGGTTGAGCGCAGATGCTCAAGAGATCTATTTTGCTGAGATTGCAGATTTACAGAAAAAGCAAAAGCAAATTGCATTCTTGTTGAAACCTGGACAATATTCGATCATTCCTTTCCAGAATGCCCCTATTTTTTGTATGGAGAATCTTCCTTGTCCCGAAATGCTTTCAGATCTTGCGATTGCGAGTAAAATCCTCCCCAGGATTCAAGTTCCCTTATCTCATTCCTGCCCTGATAAAAAAGAGGTGCTTGAGCATCTAACGCAAGCGGCATTATTTGCAGAAACATTATATAGCAATGCGCAATATAGCGATGTGATCTATTTCGTCAATGCGACCATCGGTCATCTTCCTTTCCCTGTAGAAACTCTTAAAGGTAATGATCAGGTAGATCCGTTTTGGGGAGAGTTTGGAGAGAGAAACGAGGAAGAAATTTCTCAGTTGATTATTCTATTGACAAAGCTCAATGAGCGTTTATTTCAAAGTTGCTTTCATATGCAGAGAAGTCTCGGAGATGAGGTCGTGACTGCATTCACGTCGTATTGTATTCAAGTGAAACTTTTAGAAACCCTCCTAGGCTATCAAAGGGATGGAAAAGGGATGGCTCTTTTAAGTCTCGAGGATTGCAAACTTTGTCATATTCGAAGGGCAAGCAATACTAATGATTTTGCCCATGATGTTTCATTAAATGAAAGAGCTCATTTAATTAATAATTTTATGAAGGTAGGAAGCTCGATTAATGCCTTTATGGATTTATTAACGCTCCAAGAAAGTAATAATATATACCTTAAAGTAAATGCTATTAAAAACTCTAAAGAATTGAACAAGATTAGAGATGAGATTAAGCAATCTGCTTTAAAGATGGGTATCGTGCAAAAATGGTCTTCCGAAGCTATTGATTATTCCTTATTACTAGGAATGATGTTGAATGACCTAGGTCAATTTCAAATTCTCCCCAGTTTTCTTGCTTCACTGAATAAACAGATCTTCATCCTCACTTATTTTCTGGCCAATAAGGATTTTATATCGAGGTGTCCAGGATGCGAACAGTCAGATGCTTTTACACTACAAACGTTCACTCAAGAACAAATCGAGAAAGAGATTAAACAGTGGGGGCAAATCGCTCCTTGCATCTCGGTGAAGGGAGTTGGTGAACAAGCTTCTTCTCTTACTCATAGTTATGTAGATATGCAAAAAAAGTACTCTGAAAAAATTGCACATCCAAATATCCGAGAGTTTGTCTGTAAAATTCTTGATAAAAGAGGATACCAATATATTAACCCCAACCTGGCATTGAAGGATTTTTCTCAATATCAAAATTTATCTCAGGAAGATGCCCAGGAATTAATCACCCTTGTTAATACGCCTTCAAATATGCTGGTGTGGCAAGCCCTTGCTTTTTTCAGCCGATCGATCGATAAGCTGCAATCGCGCGATTATCAGTTGTTGTTTGAATTGTGCATTTTTCCACGCCTTGTCTCTGAAATCAAAAAAAATTCAGAATTCTCCGCTCAACTCTTACAGTTTATTCTTTCAGGTATGGGTGAGTTTCAAGCCCCTTCCCAAATCGATGGTTTCTTGTTTCTCATCCGTGTCGGCATGCATTTGGAATCCTTGACAGATCTTTCTGCAGTTCTTCCCAAAGGCTCTTGGGAATCCCAGGTTAGAAACCGACTCATTGCATCAAAAGAAGGACAGGAAAAGAGGGCCCTCGAGGCGCAACTCGCCCATACTCTTGTCGCGACCTCTGTTGCGTTTGATGGCACCCATGTGGAAGAGATTTTGAGGGGATTAAGTCATTTGCAAGCAGGACGCGTTCCTTTTTCGATGAGAGAATTAAACATCCTCCGACCTGTCATGGAATGGATGCATAACCATGAGAGAGAACTTCAGGCTCTTTTGAGCAAGGGCAATACTGTGAATGCCCTTTGTAGCGCAATTGCTCCAAAAAGTTTTTCGGAAAGGCAGTGGAAGGAAATGAGCTTTCCTATTTATACCTGTGATGATCAGCTGTGTCGTGTGAATCTTTTAACAGGAGAAGTTTGGGTTCAAGATGCAGCACATGCCTACCTCCCGAGAGAGATTGTGGAGGACCCTGATTTTTGCCATCTCTTCCCTAATAAAAACCCTGAAGTGCGCGCTTTAAGTTTTAATCGTTACTCTTTTGTCGAAAATGGCCGTGAGTTCCGCATGGAAAAGCTCCCTACAGGGGAGCTTGCCATCGAGCAAAAAGAGGGAGAGGGTTGGTTGCGCTTCTTGCCTTTAAGTTTTCTTCCCCCTGATTTTCCAGAGATAATGAAGGATTCTTATACGCATTGGCTAGATCCCCGTAAGAGCGATCAGCAGGTTCTCAGGATCCAAGATTCTCGATTTAATCCCTGCTTTGTGGGGACTGAAATACAGGACTCAGGTTGGTTTGTTATCCGTCCTCACCTTCAACAAAAGAACCTTGTGTCCTCAGAAATCTTTTTGAAAGATCACTTCTCTTTTGGTCGCTTTGAAGAGTCGGGATTTATCTGTGGATGGAAAGAATCTTCGAAGCAAGTAGACAAGGTCGATCTTCCTCGCTATGGCTTGCATTTCACGCTTTCCGAAGGCAAAGGTCCATCATCAGTTTATGCGTGCAAGGAGCGCCCTGGATATCATGTCGCTGAATGCCAAGATCTGCCTCAGCTCCCTTTTATCTCTTCTTGTTTAGTTCTCGAGAACAACTCAGGTAAGAAAAAAGTTCTCATTCCTCTAGAGACTTCTTTCCTTAAGTTTAGTCAAGAAAATTTTCTCAGGGCAGCATATATCTTGCGAAAAAAAAATATCCCTTTTTCCTTCCTTGAAATTGAGCTGAATAGCAAGGGAAAGCCAAAGAATTTAACGCAGCAGCAAGCGCTTTATCTCGCCTATTTAGCCATTGCGGAGAAAGAATATGTTGAAGCGGACAAGTTTTTGAAAATTGCTGAAGGTCTTTCAGGAGCCCAGAGCGAAGAAATCGTCTGTAAGTTTTGCGCTCTCATCGAAGATAGTGCTAACGTCAAGCCTAATCCAGATAATCATCCTAAGGCAAAGGCTCTGGCGCTAAGAGCCGGAATGATTGCGCTTAAGAACCTGCGGTATCGCTATAAAAGTTCAGATCCCCACGTTCAAAGAAAGATCCAAGCCTTGCTTGAGATTCTTGCCCCGATTTACAAAAAGTACCACGCTGCAGATTCCAATGCAGGATATTTCGCTCTTTCTTTGTCAGAAGAGCGTAAACTCCTTCAAGAGCTTTTTAATCACCATCTTCTTTCTTTGGATCAATTTGATCGCTTTATCTATCTGCAAAATGGACAAGAGTTGGCAAGAACGCGGCGAAAAGCAGACGGATTGCCAGCAGATGCCTATGAATCCCATGCAGCTTCGTGTCATGAGAACTGGACTTATTTTAATACTGACCTTCTTCCCAAAATGATTCAGGAGGCAGGAAACGATGTTTGGACAGGAAGAGAGTCTTTAATCGGTCCGCCTTTAACAAGGCCAAAAGGGCGATTTCTTCCTTATTTTCTGCACGTTTGTTTGCATCGAGAAGCGTATAGCAAGGATCCGGAAATGAAGGCAGAGCTCGACTATTATTTACAATTTATCAAATGGACAGAGTCAAGTATACTTTTTCGGGAGTGTTTGCTCGATGTTCTCACGCATCCTGAGTCCTATGCCAACTTTCTCTCTCAACTTAAAGATTTAGAAAAAAATAGAGCCCCCATCGATAGCTGGATTAAAAACCTTGCTCAGCATTTCCATCAACGGTTTGAGTCGAGAAAAGAAAACAAACAATCCTCAGTTCTTTTTCCAGCTGCACCACCTATCCAACTTCCTGATTTGAACGTCTCTTCAGGTGTACTACACTCCTCAATTGCAAGCACTCCTCCTGTATGGACAAACGAGCAGCTCATTTCTTTATTTGAAGTGAAAAGCGCTCAGAGAGAAGAGCCTTTGCCGGATTTAGACGATCAGGCGGTCCACTTAGAAACGCACCAAAGACGCCAACTTGTGGAATTTAATCAGGCGAAGGCAAAATTTTATCGGGAAAAACCTCCAGTGAATTCCTACCACCTTAAAAATCCTACCCAGCTGGAAAAGGAGTTGGTCGAAGCGATTCAAATAGCAAAGCAGCGCTTGAAGCATCAAAAAAAGACTCTGCTCTCGCTTGCCAATAGCATGCCAAGAGATCCTGATCTGTCGTTGCAAGTCGAATTAGAAAAGGCCGGTGGACAAAGAAGAGAGTTGAGCCTCGAGGATTTGATTGTGCTGTATCTACGCGGATCGGAGGCAGAGATTTTAAAGCAATGCCCTGGATTTGAAGGCAGCCCAAAACTTTGTAAAACCCTTTTAGACAGTGTGGCGAAATTTCTCATCCTTACAGTCGACCAGCAACAGAGAGAAAAAGCATTGATTAAAGTGCTTGAAATTAAGAGCCTACAAAAAAAACTAGAGAATAGTCCCGGGGATGTAGATTTAGAAAAAGAGATAGAAAATACAAGTGCTGATCTCTACACCTGCATGGCGGCAAAGCGCGTCTATTCTATCGGTCCCCAATCTGAATTTTTGACCTTCGAATACCGAAGTAAGATCTTACTGAGAAAAAATCAAACAGAGATCATCTCCGTTCTGACAAATCCAGAGAAGACTTCTGAAACCGAGCTCATTCTACAATTAATGATGGGGGAGGGAAAGACGAAGGTGATCACTCCTCTTCTCGCCGCAAAACATGCGGATGGAACAAAGTTATCTTTAGTGATTGTTCCCGCCTTTAACTTCGAAACCAATCTTCACGATTTACAGGCGATTGGAAAAAATGCTTCTTTGCTGGAGCCGATGAGTTTTCATTTCGATCGCAGTACCCCATTTACCGAAGAAGAACTCCGTGGTAAATTATGGGGTTTGCAAAACGCGATTCTTAACCGCACCTATGTTCTCACAACTTCTGAATCTCTTTTGTGTGTCAAGCTCAAACATAAAGAAGTGCGGTATCAAATCAGAAAAGGAGAGTTGCAACGGCACGAAGCAGAACCCAAACTCAAACTTCTCGGAGAGTTATTAAAGCTGATAAAAAAAGCCTGGAGTTTGATCGACGAGCCGGATGAAGTCTTAGGTGTGCGCAGAGAAGTGAACTTTCCATTAGGCGCTTACCATACCGTTCGGAAGGAAAAGACAAGGCTCATCCAAAAGATTTACGAAGTTCTTTTACTTCCTGAAATGGAACAATGGACGCATCTTCAATCAAATAAACCTGAAGCGTTTTCCAAAGAGGCATTTTTTGAGCATGTCGCTCCAAAAATTGCCGACCATTTAATCAAAGGTTGGCAACTCAATAAACTACAGGCAAAAGATCTTAAAGACTACCTTCTCGGTAAGCTGGAAGGGGAGGCGTTAGCCAGTTTAAGCGAACATCCTCAACGAGGACTGATCGCTCTTGCTAAAGAAATTCTCACTGTTTTCCTCCCTTATGTTCTCAGTAGAAAAGGAAATGAGCACTTTGGATTAAGCCATGAAACGAATGCCAAATATCCGATTCCCTATAAAGCAAACAATACGCCTGAAGAATCCTCAGAGCTTGGAAATATTCATGAGACCTTACTTTTTGCCCCTAATATCTATATCCAAGATGGACTTAAAGATATCCATACCGACGAATTGATCGGCGACACCTGTCGAAGGATTCGTTTGGAATCTAAGGATTTGTCTTGCCGGTTGAGTGAAACACCTTCTTTTAAACACTTTACCCAAACTTATGGGGTGGCGGATCCGTTTGCCGTTTCTGCAGAAGATCGAAAAACCCTTGCTCAATCTGTCAGGAAAAAACAGGAAGCACTTTTTGATTGGCTGGAGCGTTTCGTTTACCCCGAGGTAAAAACTACACGGCTAAAAATCAATGCGAATGCACTCACGTTGATAGAGATGCTAGCTCATGCACAAGGGTTTACTGCAACGCCTTGGAATCGCCTCACTTTCCACCCACGGCTTCAGAAAGCTGGACATAAGGATGAAGGATCCATTCCCGAGAGCGACCTGCGCATTTTGCACGCGATTTATCAGAAGGTGAGGGAAGGGGGAATCCACTCTATTCGCGAAAATACTCCTATAGAGGTTTTAGACAGAATCTTAAAGGATTTTCAGTTTGATTGCTTGATCGATGTCGGCGCACTTTTAAATGGAATCACAAATACTGACGTCGCTCAAAAGATCAAAGAAAAGTCGGATCAAGAACACATTAGTGGAGTGATTTATTTCAACGAGAAAAATGAGCTTGTCATTGAAATAAAAGGAATCGCCGAGCCTATCGCCTTTTCTTCCGACGCCTTTGAGCGTTTAATCCGCGGCAAAGATATTAGCTATTACGACCAACGCCATACTGCCGGGACAGACATCAAACAGCGCCCTCAAGCAAAGGCTCTATTGACATTCAGCAAGAATATCATTAGCCAGCTAACGCAAGGAGCAATGCGCATGAGGCAGTTGCTTTCTTCTCAGAGCATAGAGATTATTTTCCCTGAAGAAATCAAGTCCCAAATGGCACCTTTGGGCCAAAATGTAACTTTTGATGCTCTTGTCGCTTATGCGATCGTTCAGCAGACGAACCGTTTAGCTGAGGATTTGGTCCGTTGCACACGAATGGCCCTTCAGCATAGCATTCGCTCCGAGATCGATACACTGATAGAGTCAGAAGAGAATATCGAAATCCAAGTGCAGCTCGATGCTTTCTTTGAGCCCATGATTGTCGATATTAACACCGATGATGACTACCAAGAATTTGGCGCGTGCTTTAGCCTTGATGACACACTCCCAATTCTTAACTCTTATCGGCAAGATCGCATTGCTGCAATTTCTAGTTTGATGAGCGATCAAGCATTATCCCAATTCTCAGGACCTCTTCACCAAAGGCTCCTCGCTGTGCGTGGAACCATTTTAGCGCATTTAAACAATTATATTATGCCCGATGCAGAGCTTCTTTTCCCAAAGATTCCGCGTCAGAATTTAAACCAAAAAACAGATGCGAAAGTGGAAGTCGAAAAAGAGATCGAGGTGAATGTAGAAGCAAAAGTCGAGAAGATAAACTCTTCTGCTAAAGATTACTTGTTATGGGGTCGCCATCGATGGGAGCCGCCTGTTCTTGATGCCTTATTTTTCACTCCAGATCGCGCAGAAGTTCCCAAAAATTGCCCGGTTATTGTCAGTGTACGTTCCTTGATGAGTGCGGAATCGAATCTAATCTTTAATCCCGATTTATGCACTACCCAATTGTTTTACCAAGCGATGGTCGATCAAAAGCAACCCCTCTTTGGACAAGGCTCTCAAAAACATCTCTATCAATTCGCCTTTATCGTCGAAGAGGATGGCGCCACAAGGGGACTTATTGTCGACCCTGCAGAAGCGGGACGTATTCGAAAATGGATGGATACAGACACCATTGAAAATCGCAAAATCTATCTCATCGATTTGGCGTCAGGACTTATTCAGAAAAAAGGTAGCGGGTTAACTCCTTCTGAAAAAGAAAAGTGTGCTTTGCTTGAGGTCCAAGCGAAGTTCTTCAATGGTGAGGTGAACTATACCCAAACGGAATGGCGTTATCTGAAAGCATGGATCGACCCACTCAATAGAAAAAGTGTTAAAGAGCTCTTTGAAAAAATCGTTCTGAGCCATGTGGGCCTGGAGAAAAAATACCAAGAGAGCCTCTTAAAGCAATACCTTCATAATCAAGGCTAAGGGGATCTTATACCCAACGTGACTGAAAATTTGGTTTAAGACCGAAGCGAAAGCTCCGTGTTTTCAATCACGTTGGGTATAGCCTTTGAATGTCTACTTGTTAAATATTTAATTATTTATTTTTTTTGTTTTTAAATTCTTTAATTTGATATAATATTGATTATTAATTCAAATTTAATTGAAAAATGAACTCTTTAATAAATAGTGATAAAAGTATTTTTAATCAAGCAACTTTGCCCATTTTTCATCTTTGCAAAAAGAAGATTGATGAAGCCTATGTACATCAGGATTTCTTACACCCACTCGATATTGCACCGGTTCCTCAGAACTTTGTTTTTGACCAAACTGTAAATATTAAAAATCTTCCGTTTTTTCGATCAGAGAGCATCAAGCATTTAATGGCAGAGGGATGGACAGTTGTTAACAAAGCGGAAGAAAAGATCACAAAGTACCGAAAAATTAAAACAGCTCCTAATAAAAACGACTATTTGCTGATGTTATGCATGTCGGATATTTTAAAAAGAGCTATTCAGGAAGAAGGTCTTGAGATAGAAGTTGCTGAGCATTGCTTAGTTAAATTGGAGGGGAAAGATGAGTGGGTTGTCTTGCAAAAGAAACCTTTGCAATGTGGAGAGCAGGCGATTCAAGCATTACAGAGTCTTCCTTATAAACAACAACTTAAAATTGCACGGGATTTGTGCCGTTTGATAGGTAAAACAGGGTTTTTAAATGTGCGCGTCGAAGATATAGGGATTTGTAATGGCAAATTGACCCTGATTAATCTAAGCCCCTGCGGATTGCTTTGGGACACTGCAGATCAAAGTCCTCGTTTTACTCCTAGTGTCGATGAGTGTGCTCAGATAGGTTTTGATATTTTAATTCACTCCGTTGGGAAAAATTATCCTCTATTTCGGCACACTGCACGAAAGATGCTTTCTTTACAAAAGGACAAAGAACTTGATGAGGCTTCTACTTTTTCTCAGTTGGAACTACTAAAAGCTGTCCTCAGCGATGCTTCAATGACAAAAGAGCAGAAGCTGAAAGTCTTTGATTTGCTTTCGCCACGCCTCAAAGAGTACTTCCAATTTTTTGTATGGGCCGGCATGGGCAAGCCTATTCAAAAGAGATTTGGTGAGAAAACAATCAATGAGAAGCCAGAAGTTCTCATTAAAATCAAGAACTGTCAGGGAGTTTCTCTCATCCAACAAGTTCAAAATCAGCTTCTTTTGCGCAAGCAACTTTTAGGGCTTCAGCAAGCACTCCTTGAGCTTAAAGCGGAGTTATTGCGAATTGATTCTTCGTCGGAACGCATTCATCTCGCATTGAGCAGATTAATGAATGAGTTTTCTAAAGACTTTGTGTATTTGCCCCTGCAAAATAAACTGCTACAGGCTTTCCAAAAGGACATTGGAAATGGATATAAACAGGCAATTGAGGAAGATATAAAGTCCTTCTGTGAGGATTTTCTTAAACTGACTTCCGATTCTTCTTCTTGCCTAATTGATCAGCTGATTATGGCTATTCAATCCGCTCGAGAGGAATTATCGATCAATAGCGCCAAGCATCGTCTGCGGCGAGATATCAATATGTCTTTTCGTTCTATCCCCATGGTGCCGACATCAAAAGATGAAATTGACGCCCAGCGTTTCGATGTTGTTCTACCCAAAGAAACGATCCAGCAAAGGCTTCGGGTAGTTCTGATCGCTTATGAGTGTGCAAAATTCGCAGTGAAATTTGGGGGGTTAGGGGAGGCAACTTATGGGATGGCAAAGGGGCTCGCGGAAGCCGGTCACAAAGTCACCTTAATTTTAATGAAATCTGATGTTATTCCTCCAGAAATCAATGAAAAATTAAAGGAGAAATCGGGGAATTTCCCGCATGTGTATAAAAAACAGATAAAAATAGATTCTTTTTATGCTTATGAACAAGAAGGAATGCAGCTGCTTTATCTAGAAGACACACAGCCCATAGATGGAAAGGATCATTATTTCTTAAAAGATCGAGCAAACATTTATAAGGATGGGATTTTAGAAAATCCCGAAGAAAAATGGTACGGTTTGAAGGAGAGGATGCTTTATTTTTCTAGTGCAGCTGCGGGATTGATCAAAGCGCATCGGAAAATGTTTGATATCCTTGTTGTCAATGATTGGCATGGGGCGGATGCGATCCGGCATTTAAGTGCAGAAAAAATGCCTAGCGTTTTCATTATCCATAACAATAGTTACGGGGCACAAGGAGTTTTTGATAAATTATCCGCTGAAATTCCCGCTTTTTTTGGACACGTTCCGGAGGGAACGAATGTCATGTTAGATGCAATAGCCGGAGCTGACCACGTCGTCACAGTTTCGAAGAATTTTGCCCTAGAAATGCAAGGAAAACCTTTAGGGTCAGGAATCGATCCCTGGGTGCGTGAAATTGCTTATCAGGGAAAATTCTCAGGAATCGTTAATGGAAGCAATTTAGACCTATGGGATCCATCAACGAATAAAACCCTCAAAGAGTGGAAAGAGCTTAAAAGAACTACAGATGGTGAGATTATTCTCACGGGTCAAACGCTAGATCTCACTTACCAAGGAACAGATCCGCATATTTTTGACATCAAAAACCGGATAAAACAACAACTTCAATTAGCAATCGAAAAATATTATCCTGAAGAATTTAAAGCATTCCAAATCGATGTGACGGGTGATGTTCTTCTCTCCATTGGCCGCTATGATTCTCATCAAAAGGGTTTAGACAAGTTCCTTCCTATGGCAAAAGCAGCCCGCGAGCAAGGAATTGCGATGATCGTGATGGGGATTGGAGAAGATCCGATAGCGACAAAAACACTTGATCAGTTGGAAGCTTATGCTCGGAAGAATAAAGGCATATGGGTGACGCGAGGAAAGGAAGATAATGCGAGCTTAAAAATTCAGCTTGGATCAGGAACCATCCCTGCGCTTGGGCCATTGATACGAGCGATTGCGACTTTTGGCGCCATGCCCTCTTCCTTTGAGCCTTGTGGCCTTTTTCAGCTAGAGTGCTTTCTATTTGGAGTTCCTGTCATCGGTTGTGCAACGGGAGGGCTTCCGGACACAGTCAATACAGATAAGGATTCGGAATTCTTTAATGGGTTTTTATTCCAGCGCTTAGAGCGCTGGGATTCCCCGGAGCAAGATGCATTGGCAATGCAAGCAGTGAGGGAAGCATTTCAATTTTGGAAGAGCTTAAGTGATGATAAAAAAAGAGCACTGACTTTGAACTTTATGCAAAATGCTAAACGCACAGGTTGGACGACAAGCGCTTTTGGACTAAATCCTATTGAACAATATGAGCGAGTATTTGCTGCTGCTAGGGAGAATGTGGAAATCCGCGGTAAAAAAATATTGGATATCCGATCTATCGCTGAGAAGCCCGTGCTTCAACCACCTCAGGATGATTATTTTGGTCAGGGTCGTCAGTTTTTTCTTTATAATAGCTTTGGCGCTCACCCTATCAAAAAGGACGGGAAAACAATTGGGGTGCATTTTCAACTGCTTGCCCCTAACGCAATTGGTGTCAATGTAGTGATTCAGAGAGGAAAGAAAACAGAGGAAATCCCTATGAAAAGAAGCGATCAGCCAGGGGTATGGTCGTTATCACAAAAAGGGATCGCGGAAGGTTGCGTTTATGAATATGCGATTGAAACCGCTTCTGGGGAAATTGTTCGCAAAGCCGATCCTTTCGCTTTCCAAAGCGAACTTCGTCCTCAATATGGCTCAGTGGTTACAGATCCAGATGATTTCCTCTGGAGCGATAACGCGTGGATGGATACCCGAGCAGAAAGATTCGGGCAAGGAAAAGACTTCCCGTTAAACATTTACGAAGTTCATCTCCCTTCTTTTTTAAAAAACAACTCAGGAAAGTTTTTAAACTATCGAGAGCTTGCAGATATTTTGGCGCATTACTGTGCTAAGATGCATTTTACCCATATTGAGCTCATGGGATTTTTCGAGCATCCGAGTGATGATTCTTGGGGGTATCAGGCGTCAGGCTATTTTTCTCCCACGTCCCGCAATGGGAGCCTTCACGATTTTCAATACTTTGTAGATAAAATGCATCAAATGAGGATAGGCGTTCTCGTCGATTGGGTGCCCTTTCACTTTTGCACAGATTCTTGGAGTTTAGGGAACTTCGATGGTTCACCATTATTTGAAAGCACCGACCCTTTTAATGGAATTGCTCCAGAGGGTTGGGGAACGCATGTCTTCGACGTTGCAAAGAATGATGTGAAGAACTTTCTCATTTCAAGCGCGTTCTTTTGTTTGGATAAACTCCATATAGATGGACTTCGCGTGGATGCCGTCACGCATTTCATCGAATTAGCTTGGGGGAGAGAAGAATTTACTTCTATTGATGGCAGCCAAAAAAATAGCGATGGCATTTCACTCGTAAGAGAATTTAATCACAGCGTGCACCTACATTTCCCAGGTGTCTTAACTTGTGCGGAAAACTGGGCTCAAGAGGAACCGGATACAATCTCTATAGAGGACGGCGGGTACGGATTTGATAGGAGATGGAGCGGTTCCGGCAACGCTATTCAGAGATATTTACCTAAAGATAGTGAGCAGCGTAAAAATTCTTATTCTGCGTTATCTGAATTAGATAGACATAAGATCACCCATCGTGAAATTATCACGATCTCGCACGATGAAGTAGCTCTTAGTAAAAGTCCGCCTGTTGAAAGTCTATTCCTTAAGTCACCGGGGACTTCTGAAGACAAATTTGCGAATGCGCGTCTTTATTTGACAGCGCAAGCCTTTATGCCTGGCGATGGAATCCTTACTTTTATGGGATGCGATTTTGCACAGAAAGCACCTTGGGATCCTTGCAGACAATTAGATTTTAATGATTTATTTGAAAAGCCACATCGAAAAGTCGCACATTTAACCCGAACCATTAATGCGTTTTATAATACGCAACCTGCTTTTTGGTCAGCAGGAAAAGATGGTAACCAATTTGAGTGGGTAGATAGAACGGACAGGGAGAACACTGTGATTATACCTCTCGTGAATCAAGAAACCGTTTGATAAAAATTCAACTTGACATGTAACCTGCTGAACATGATTTTCTTAAGCGAAGCTCAACGCGCGCAACTCAAAACCCAACATAAGC
>Ga0070741_10001602_pt1 | contig 67226 bp, 91 predicted proteins | sample Coa_R1_4_FD_66440 | JGI IMG/M metagenome (GOLD analysis project Ga0070741, IMG submission 66440) | Surface soil microbial communities from Centralia Pennsylvania, which are recovering from an underground coalmine fire - Coalmine... | ecosystem: Environmental > Terrestrial > Soil > Unclassified ...
GACTGAGTATTCAACCTCTACCAGATTATAGGCAAGAGAACTATTGTTCTTGGCAATCCGCGTAATAGTCCCTTGCTTCTGTGGCTTCCACACGTCACAAGTATCGACCAGCACCCTCATTCCGACACTAAATTGCATACTTGCCCCCTGATTGGCTGCACATCGCCACACATCACACAGAAGTATGCGCGTATGGTGTGCTGATAAACGTAGCAATGTTTACAGTTCATTTGTTTTCTCCACAACTACACAGTCCAGTTTCAACGATCTTGCAACCGGGCTTATGTAAGCCCCTACGGACATCAATCACCCCGAGCAAATACCACATGTCCTTGTCCCGCTCGTCCCACTCCCCGTTGGCATAGCGTTCATCAAGAGCCTTGCGGATTTCTTCTATGCGGGGGGACAGGAGGGGATCGGTGTACATGTTTTGCGCGAGTGTCGCCACCAACGGACCTGAGTTGTAGTACGAGATAGACATGGCAGGCGAGGCGGTAAGCATACCCCCGAAAGTCTCGAACAGATTATTTATAGCCATCTAAAATCTTCTCCAACATGTACTTAAACCCCCCTTTGCTGCGCGAGATGTCCTTCTCGTCCAGCTCGAAGATCTCCTCCCTATCGAGTAGCGCCTTGCCTCTGCCGTTGTTTGCCCGGCACTTGGCGATCACCCCCGGCTCCCGATCGGTCAAAAAATATCTTTGGTTGTACCGACTTTTCGGGTCGGACGGGTTCCTTAAAACGGGTCGAGTCCGCATCCTTAATACAAAATCAAAAAGGGCGGGCGCTTCGGTGAACATTTGACCCGCCAAATTCGGGCCAAAAAGACTCTCCGTCCCCGGAGGATCATTCTCATTCGGACGATCCCACTTCTCCGTCGCGGTGACGATGATGTGAGACTCCGGATGAGACACCAGAAGTTTGTTCAGCAAGGTAGCTGTAAGGCTCCCGATTACCCCGAAGTCATCCAACTCCGGGACACCCATCTTCCGCTTGGGACTCTCCCCTTTGGTGCGGGGAATAGAGAGGGCAGCATCCTTAATAAAGGTCTTGGCCATGGCAGACAAGCTGTCGATGACCAGGATCTTCTTGTCCTTGAAAATTTTGCCTTCGCAGAACTCCGACAGGTCACTCAAAGAGGAAGGAACAATGTGGTCGTATCCCAAGTGGGCAATAGTCAAAAGGCCATTGCCCACTCCCGTTTCGCAAGCAGCAATCCCAGTCTCTTCGACTGGACATGTTCCCACGAACTGCGTCTTGCCTGTGCCCGGCAGCCCATAGAGCAGCATCACCAGGCGGAATTTATTAGGATCGAGATATTGCTTTGTGTTTAGTACTTTTACCAACTGGACTCCATGTCAAAATGCTCTTGTCGGGAAACGCAAACTCCCCCGACACCTTGTAACTATGAAACGAATACAGCGTTGCACATGCCTTGCACTTCTTACGGGGAATTCCCTTACCCGTGTAGTGCGTGTGTTTGTGACACTTAAACCGTGCTTCCAACAGCATTTGTGTCCTCCAAGGGATAAGCATCCCATACTTCTATTTCACTACTGCTAACAACTCCCCGGTCGCCTTCCTCCAACATCTGTTCGGCGACCGTAATTGCCTCCTCCGAAGTGCGAGCATCAATCTGATACTCATGCATGGTGGAGACGCCGAGCGAAACCACGAACGTTGCCATCTGCGCTTATTTTCCTTTAATATAATTAGCGGCTCTGAGTAAGGCCGTTTGATTGTCTTTGAAGAAACCGAGCCCGCGATTGCAATAGTGACACAATAAACCTCTTACCCTCCCTGTTCCATGATCGTGATCTACAACCAGAGGTTTGCTTTCGAGACAAAGGGCGCATTTTCCCTCTTGCAAAGCCACAAGACTTTCATAATCAGAAAGGGAGATACCGTATTTTGTCTGGTAATCCCAATCGCGCTTTTTATCTTTGTTCTCTGCGTACCAAAGCTTGGTGCGAATGTTGCAACAGGTTTTACATTGACTGCCGGTGAACGAAGTTGTGGGTTGCCACATTCCACAACCGTTGCAAATGCGTCCTCCGCTCTCAAGCTCTTTAACTCTTTTGTGTAAAGCTAAAGCGCCCAAGAACGCTGCACGATCTTCGATATAATCTGTGCGCGTTCGCTCCAACACTTCAAACGCGCCATCTAGTTTGCCTAAGCGTATGATGTAACGACGTTGGATTCTATCGTTTGTCTCTTCTTCATACGCATACTGATACGCCGCTGTTTGAAGGACGTACTCAGGGTGAAAGTTCTTTGAACTCTTCCAGTCAATGATGGCAGAGTAACCGTTAACGAGGGCACGTCCGTCCAATCTCCCGGCAAATCTGTGCCTTCGTGAATAAACAAGTCTTTCGTGCTCAACAAATGAGACTCCGTTCGCATTGACCCACTTGAGAGCAGAATCGAAACAGTTCCTAACTGGAGTACCTTCGGCGGGAAGAACAGGGTTCTCCCCCTTGAAGTAGGCTTCGATGAGCCTGTGTGCTTCTGTTCCAACATCGGCTGCCTCCTTTTTGATTTCCCGATGTGCACGCTTCGCGTGTTGATACACTTCCTCCAGATATACACTTGGGTAAGCTGTATCTGGCTGAATAGCCCCCTTCAAAATCTCCACGGTTTCCTTAACCGCCCATGGAATAAGTGCAGGCTTATTAAGGATTCCAAGTACACTTGTGACAGAGGGAATCTTGACACGATTCTCGTTGACGACAAGCGAATAACGGTGACGATCTGGGTCAAACTCCAGATGAACGTCACCGTTATAGAGTAGGAAGGATTCGATCAAATATACGGTGCCCCCGTATTGAGCATAGCCGTGGACTGCACGCGATCCACCCGGCTTACTATGGGGGCCTAACTTTTATGCGGGACTTCTTCTTTTGACATATTCAACACGATCTCCGCCCTCTCATTTAGCAAATATGGCAGGTTAATCATGATGATCCCCAAAGAAGCAGCGATCATTTGTGCACGGGTCAGACCCTGTTCCTGCATGAACTTCTCTGCTGCCTGTCCCTCTTTTGAAATGTCGAACGATGTGAACTCATCTTTCGCCAAGAGATGCAACGTCTCCTTAACATCTTCGAGCGTAAAGCCTTGTACCTTATCGAGAATATCCCTAGCTATATCCCTATGCGACTTCATGTTTGGCTCCAATCATTGCTTGCACGATCTCCTTATTGTCGATGACCGCAGTAGGCACGGTAGTGAAAGTCAAAGCCATAGCGATCATGGCAATTTGTGCAGATGTCAGCTTCTTATCGACCATCAGGTTGTGTAGCTCCTCTGCGATACCTGAAATATCAAAGGACAGCACGTCATCGCCCAAGATTTTCAACAAAATATCCCGGACGTTTTTAAGTTTTAATTCCGCCAAGAGATCAAAGGTCTTGAAAACATCCCTGGTCTCCCTGTTTTCTATTCCACTCCAATCCATCTTTCCCTCCGTGAACCCCTTTTTAGGTAGGACACAGGCTTCGTCTTTGCTGCCACAAAGCGGCAGCAGAATAGAAGTGATAATCCTGCAATAAGGGGCCTATTCGCTTTCTCGGTTTTGAGCGACATCTACCTCTCTGATACTCCCGTTTCATGTGACATGAGCGACAGACTGGCTCAACATCCAAGGGGTAGTCGTAACCAAGGTAGTGGTCGTAATCTCGCGCTCGACCGCCGCAGTCGGTGCAAGATAGCGATTTAGCTGGAGGGATCTTCCCTCGCTTTACGTAGTTCTTAATGCGCTCTCGCGCACGTAATTCCTTGGTCATTCGACCTTTTCTGAAACAGAGCGTAAGGGTATGGGGCTTGTTGGGATACGCCTACCACCGAGTCGTCAGGGGTCACGGACGTTGCTCGGATTTTCTATTCATCTCCCTCATCCTTGAATTGCGAACCCTTACACTCCATTTCAGAAAGGGCCGAAAGCCCTTTCACTTCTGTAACTCCCGAACGTTCTCACAGTATCCTTCATACATCAGGATGCTTTCTTCCTCTGCGAGCCGTCCGACATGAATCCCCCCACAATTTTCACATTCATACATTGTGAAGGGAGCTTTACTTAGTTTGTTGAGCTTATTCGCCAGGTTCATAGCGAACCACCAATCAGGAAGGTCTAACTTCTTCCTGCACTGGTTTCGCCTGAAGTCGTACTCTCTTTGCCTGAGGAGTTTGCTTCTCTGTCCCATTGCTTTCCGATTTCTTGAATCTCTGCAATCGCGCCCCAAGGGATGGTAATGTCATCAATGGACGCACGGGAGTGCCCAATGGAAGTGGTGAGCACAATGCCTTCTTTATTGGTCTGCACCACGTAACCGATGGACTGGATTTTCGCACAACCCCTCTGGAGCGTATCGTCGTATGTCCATCCAAACATGCTCTTGGAGTCATACCACCTGACTTGTACTGCCTTCCCAAAGGGATACTTTCTTGCCTTCGTCATCCGTCTCCTTATTAGATGAAACAGGGGGAGGTTTTATTTCCTCCCCCAAATATGAATTCTGCGCACCTACCTAAAAAGGGGTTCAGAAGCTATATTGTTCTTCGTACTTCACCTTGAACATGAACTCGAAAGGTTTAACGGGTTGTTTTTCGTCAAACTTGACGATGAAGTCATCTGCCTTCTTCGGGGCGGAGAGAAAATATGTAACTCCGTCTAAAGTAATGGAGTAGTACCCGCCTCCAGATATGTCCACGTTTATTTGTTCGGACGGCTTCAAATTGAGGATTCGTCCACACGCCCGAGCAATAGGACAATAAGAGCCATTGCCAACTTTTCCCTTGTCAATATCCTCTTGCGTCACAACCACCTTGAACTTCTTTGGTACCGTTCGTTTGATTTTTGCCATATTTTCATCCTTTCACCAGTTCTACTGCCTTTTTGTGTCCCTCTTCCGCTTCTGTTTCTGGCGGCATCCAAGATGTAATTCATGTTGCGTTTCCCTTTATTCAAAAATTGGTGGGGCAGGAGTGGCTCACTCGCAGACTGAGTACAACTAGAGTATCCGGGCTTATGGCCATGCCGGACTCGCCCTCATTCGTCCCTATGAGCTAAACCCCACTCCTGCACCGGGAGCGACCCGGCGACCCATGTGTGGGCACAACATCACCCAAGTGGTCGATTCTGTCTCTCTCACTACCCCCCTGAACACCTAATTCCAACTTCGAGTGGGCACATCTTTACCCAGGTGGTAGAATCTGTCACTCTCTCTTTCCCCCTTAACCCCTTTAGAATCCTATAAATAAATAAACACCCAAAAAGAGAGAGACATATCTAACCACTTGGGCGTAGTTGTGCCTAAATTTCAGGACTTACCACTTGGGCAACTTGTGCCCGAATCTTGGTAATACTGACAATGATTGTTCCCTTCCGCGTCCAGTCCACCTCTTTCATTGAACCCGAAGTGTTCACATTCCTCCGGGATGAACTGTTCTCCAGTAGCTTGCAACCACACTTCGTTCATGACCACACCTAGGTGATGCTCCGTCCAAGAGTGGCCGCAAACACATATGCCCGAACATTCCGGCCCACTGTATCTAGGATTCACGTCCCCTCCTCATCTTTTCCGCAATATCAAACCACTTCTTACACGCCCCACCCACAGTGATCCCCAACCTCTCTCCGATCTCCTCATGCGTGAGCCCTTCCAATCTCATCCTCACCACCAACTTCTCCTCATCATCCAAGACCTCCATTGCCTGCTCCAACTCCGCCTTTGCAAGCATGGCTCGGCCTTGTCTTTCCTCATCTCCTAATGTCTCCTCCAACGTGTCCACGGATATCTCAGGGTGCGTGATCTTCTCCCTCAAAGAGAGATTGCACATTTGCGTCACAATCGCCTGGAACCACGTACTAAACAGGCTCTCTCCCCTGAACGTATGGGCCTTATCAATTGCCTTCCACACGGCATCGGCCACAATATCCGGCCTATACTCCCCCAACTTCAACCAACAAACCGCGAACGCATGTCTGCGGAGGAGAGGAATCAGCAAGTCCAACGCCGCTCGTTTCTCCTCCTCAGTCTGCGCACTCTGCCATAACGCGAACGCCTCATTCTCCTTCATCTAACGGACTGTTCCTGTCCTCTTTCGGCTCCGTAATCACGATCTCCGTCTGTTTGACTTCGACCTCTGGAGCGAATCCAGCAGGTTTCCCCACCTTCTTTGTACGGATGATCCAAGCAATATCCTCCATTTCATATAGACCCGGAGTCCGTTTGTCATCGTAGCTAGTACACTGACTCACCGGCCATTCAACGAAGTAAGGTTGCCACTCAGAGAGCTGACCACACCTCACCAACTCTTGACTTGGAGTGACCCCCTTAACAATCGTCGCTTTCCTGCAAGTCCGGCACAGGCTTTCTCCGTCTGGTGCCGTCCCTCCAACTACTTTTATGCGCAAAGTTCCCTCCTATGCGACTCCTACCCCTTGATAGGCCATGCTCCCCACTGCCACCTGTACCACCTCCTGCCCACAAGTCATACACCTGACTGTAAGCACTCCAGTAGAGCTATACGCGACATCCAGCCCCGTACCGGGATGACACTTACTCGTAAGCAGCATCTCTTCATGCTTTCCACCACAGTGCGTACAGCCTTTGTCCAGCGACCCGTCCAAATCTTCACGAAACTTTATTTTTGCCATGTCTTATCCTTTCCCTGAGGAATCCAATCAAAATTGCTAGGCCCAAAATAATGAGCCCAATCTTCAAAGCACTCCTATGCCAAGCTTGGCGCACAACATATCAAGATCATGGCAATGTATGAACTGCTTGTTCTTCAGTGCTCCCTTGAAGAGTTCATCCGTCGCCTTCCGGAAAGAGTCATCTCCTGTCCATCCAGTATCCGTTACAAAGTACCTGGGGGCAGGCTGTTTCAATAACCACTGAAGCGCAGGGAAATCAATATAGTTCTCCCCATACCTGAAGGGTAGTTTTCCTCCGCCTTGATGCTTATAACGTCTGCCTTTCTCGGAGTAGATAGCCAAGGTGCCGTTGTACTGGATACAAGGGTCCCCCTTGCTATCCTTAACAGCCTTCCCATTCTGCCCCGAGTAATACGCCACCGTACCCAAGGGGATCTTCTCCGCCACAGCCTGGAGCTGTCCATCAGGAATACTCATACTCCCCGACGCATCAATCAAAACCGTCCCGCCATTCAGATGTTTCGCTCTTCGCAAAAACATCCTTGGCGGAGCAGGACTAATCGCAAGCGCCAACTTCTTCGCCCGAATCTTCATGCCTGCCATGACCAGCTTCTCGCTTGGCCCCTTGAAGGTGGCTTCACTGGTGGCCTTCTGCGCCATGTGCTCGATCTTCATGCGCGGGTAACCATCGGGCTTGGACATGATGTCTTTAATCGAACCGCCCGACAGATAGTCCGTGGCGTCCCCCAGAGAAAGGAAGTTGCTTTTCTCCTCTTCCCTTTTCTTGCCCCCTCCACGTCCCCATCCCCGCGTGGTCATCTTCATCAGCTCTCTGGGGCTTTGCATCTTGGCCCCAGTGAAGAACTTCTCGATGATTCTCCGAGCCGCCGCCTTGTTGTCTTTCTTCAGGTAGTCCAAAGCAGAATCAATTGCATCCCGCGCCAATTGCCCGTTCCCAAATAGCGGCATATCTGGGTCATAGAAGTGCCCTAAATCTGTACACTTCTGAAACAACTTATCCGCCAATTCTGGATGAGGAACATCCCCTCCCTGCATCATGGCCCTGGCTCTCAAGGCCACAAGAAATGCAGCATCCTTCATGCCCAAAGGCATATACCTGATCGACCGCAAATCCAAGTAAGCCATGGTCAGCTCGTCCCGCCTGACCGAGCCCCTGGTCTGTGCGCACTTCACATGCAAATACGCATCTTCCACAGCCTGACTCAGGAAACTCTGATCGACAGAAGCCTCCCCTGAATAAAGCGCATGAAGAGATTCATGAAGTCGAATTGTTCTGCCCACTGCATCTTCAAAGGTGGGGAGGATGGCCTCTTTCTTTTCCGGACTATATCCCCCCATAACATTGTTCAGCGGGTCGGCCTGTTTGACCTTGACCTTCGCCCCATCCTCCTTAAGCCTGTCCTTGAAGAGTTCCAACACCTCATCGACGTTGGACTTCAGGTACTCCGCACCGAAAACCTCTTCACTCATGACTTCCTCCGTTTGCAGTTGCCATCTTCGTCGAAATGATCTGTTAGATCGGCGTTAAGCCACCGGTCGCCTTTGCGCCAAAAGGCTCCGGAGCAGTAGCCGCAGTTAGTAGGCCAATAGCCCTTCTTCACCAGCGCCCCCGCAGGAATATAACAATCGGGTTCGCCTTCGCTTGGTGCCCAATTATGGTGTTCCCCCCAAGACTTCCCGCAGTTCGCACAAGGCTCCTTCGAGTTCCTGTCATCAAACGTTGCCCCACAGACCATACATCCCATCCCATCACATACACATGGTTTGTAAATGACTATGGGCTCGAAAGAACAGCCGACCCCTCCTTTTGTTGTATGCCTACCTGCATGTTTCCCACACTTCTTACAACGCGCACTGTATGGATAACCGTAGCTGCCAACAGTGAGAGGATCGCCGGAGGGATACTCTTTCCTGTATCCCTCCGTATCCAGCACAACCACTTCCCCCTCACTTGTTGTCCAGGTCTCAGCTACGTCCCCTAAAAACCGGGGTGAGTCAAATACCCCTTGCCTCCAGGACACTTCATGGCCTCTGAACTCCCCGCCCAACTATGGTCGTTGGCAGTGAGGCCACAGTTTCTACATTTCACACTTGAGTAATCATTGGGCAGATACCCTTGCTTCGAGCCCCCATCCTTTCCATGTGGCCCATTCCTATGCGGACAAGTCTGCCCAGGGCCAAACTCCGGATGAGCAAGGTGCGCTCCCTGTTGTTCCCCACAGTAATAACAGGGGCTGCTCGTATCAGGAATCTTTCCCTTATATCTCGCAGCCGTGGTCAGTACCGACAGAATCTCTTTCCCCGTCGTTCCAAACACACTCTCCGCGATCTGTGTCTCGCACAGAATCTCCGCCTGCTTGATCTTGGCGAAAGCCCGCATCCGGCGCAGCGTGGGTTTAGTAGAAAACTGCCACGGAGCAGGAGCCACGTTCTTGAAATGGTTCTTAACCGCCGCAGCTTGCGCCTCATCCAACCCGGTCAGCGCATCGGGATGAGGGTCTTTGGCAATCAAAACCGCCTCAAACCGATCAATGATGGCTTCCGGCAGACTGGCCAAGTTCGCATTAGTAGTGGCAATCACCACATACCCCTGCTTCGCCTTGACCATCTCTCCGGTGGGGAGCATAATCTGCGGAGCGTCATCCAGGAACGCATACATCAAAGACGCGATCTCACTTGGATGGTGGTCGATCTCGTCAATGAGCAGAGCCTTCCCTTCCCGGAGGGCTCTCGTTCCTGGGCCATCAACCCAAACGGTTTCCCCTTCCCGGAGCTGATACATCCCCACAATGTCCTCCACTCCCGTGCCTTCCGTCATGGTCAGACGGTAATCACTGCGAGTGACCTCTACTGCGGTGCGGCTTTTGCCCGTTCCCGGAGGGCCACAAAGCAAAATCCGGTTGCTCCCGCTATCCACCAGTGCGGGAAGGGCCTGGTACCATGCCACACTACGTGCAAACTTCGTCGCTTCGCTCATCTTCAGTAGCTCCTTCGATCTCTTCTTTTTCGTTCTCAATGACGTAGCCATGTTGCTCCTGATGTTTCTTACTCAGCCGCCTGAACACTTCCAGCATGTCTGCTGACTGCATCAGTTGGCCTTTTCCTTGCGGAACTTCTCGTCCAGCTCCTTGAACTTAGCCGGATCACCTATGTAGCTCTGATCGACTTGTTGTAGAGTCTGTTTGGATTCCCCTGCAAAATGGGTTTCCTGACAAACCCCTCCAACCTCTTTTGTCCATTCCCGGAGGGTGTGTTCCAGTCTCTCGACCAGATTTTTCGCTATTCCTTTGGGAATCTGTGCTCCAGTCACGCTAACCGAAAAGGTGTCCGGCCCATCTGGTTCCCACCCCACTGCCAATACACTCCTGCGCATAAGAACCCCCTAGTTGCTATCTTTTTTCATTGCTTCCATGATTTCCTGATTCCCAAAAGTGGTGGACTTGATCTTCTGGAGGTTCTCCAGATTCTCTCCCCCATACACTTCTTCGGTACCAGTCGCGCCACAAATCTCACACCACTGGTTAAGGGCTGCATTGAATAACGCACTGAGAAGTGCAGCTTTCTTAACTCCAGGGATGTTGAGGGCTTTCACGTTCACGTTAAACAAGTCTCCCCCGTCGCCAACTGGAGTCTGTGTGATCTCCAGTTTGATTCCGGGATGGACATTGAACTTCTCGACCTCTTCACGTTTCATGCTTCCTTCGTTTACTTCTACCCAATAAAAAAGCCCACCCTTTCGGGTGGGCCTTGTCTGCCTGTATTTGAGCGAAACCGGAGAGCTTCGGGACTCCCCTTTATTGTTTTGAATTTACAGGCAAATTGAATAACAATCCGCCACCGGCACCTGTCATCACACTTGGCACATCTCCATGCCAGCGATCAACAGCTTTGTCCTGGATAGCGAGTCGCCGCCACTCTAACAACTGAGGTGTAAGGCTCTCAGTCAGCTTTTTGTTGGCTTGCGCTTCACCATCAGCTTGAGCGATATGCGCTTTGGCCTCACCTTCAGCCTGCGCCACTCGCTTCTGCGCTTCCGCTTGAGCAGTCAGCACTTCATTCTGAACTTTCAGTGCAATTTGCTGCGCTTGCATCTTCGCATTGATAGCTTCAATGATCTGCTGCGGTGGACGAGGAGAACCGATCAAACCAAAACTCTGAATCTGCACTCCCAAATCCTTCGTGCCATCTTGCACACAACCCCGCACATCATCCAACAGCGGCTGCACATTGCTCATCAACTGATCCACAGTGTATTTCCCACCGTGGCTGGTGAAGCAATCCCGCGTGACATTGTGCAGATACCCAAAGGTAAACTGCGTAATATCGTCGGTGCGGAACTTCACATAAAACGCTGGCACCTTGGTGGAATCGAGCTGATACGAAAGGTTCACGTCAACATTCACCGTCATGCCCCCGTTCGTATTGAACGTGAAGGACTCATCGCCCTCCGAGTTCTTCGCCGTCCACACGTACGTTTGCACATACGTGGGATATTCCATGATGCTCGTTGTGAACGGGTTGTAGAACACCCAACCCGTCGTGGTGGTGTAATCCTGTACCCCACGATGCGTTCCGGCCATGTCTACCACAATTCCCACATGGCTCGGGTTAATCCGCGTGCACCCCACTCCTGCCATTAACAGGAGCACTACCCCCAACAGACTCTTTCTCATGCTTCTTCTCCTTTTTCCAGACCCGACGCAAGATAGTGGGGACAACAATACCCCACGAAACTAAAAACAACCCCGCTCCCAAGAACAACTGAGTGTCACTGGGAGCGTCCATCATAGAGAGAGCGATGGTTGTCACTCTCATCATGAGCAAGAACAACAAAGCCGTAAGTATCGCTTTCTTCATTCAGTTAGTCCATTTCCCCATAGGGACGGTTTCGACCTTAGGCTCTCCTACCTCTACCAACGCCCCATGAATGTGGAAATTGCAAGCCTGGGCTACCGCTGCCTTGAAAGAGCACGCTGCCCCATAGGGCAACATCCCGGAATCCACCAACATGGCAAACGCATCTTCCATGGCATCACCCGCAGCAATTCGGTCATCGTTCAAGATGCCATCCCGCTTTAGTGATTGCACATGTTTCAGAGCTTCCTTGTCGTTCATCCGGCGCTCTTGCCAAGCCCGCAGAGTTGCTCCTTTAGGCTTCGGTGTCTTTTCCGAGCGTTTTCCAAACCGCCCGAGTAGTGTCGTCCACTTTCCCATATCTGTGCTCCTGTATGCACTCGCCAAGAGTGCGGGTGATTTCCATGGCTACCATCCCCGGCAGAGCCTCTGCCTTGACCAGCTTTGCCATGGCTTTTGAAAACAAAATCAGCCCCTCAAATTGATCGGGAGTCAAAATCCCCAACCCTATGAGTTTGGCCTTGTGCTTCTCGATCTCAACCATCAAGTCCATCAGTCCTCCAACACGTTGCTAGTAAATGAATACATGGCTTACTCCGGTTTGCGCTCTAGTTCAGCTAAACGAGCCTCAGCAGCCCAGGCTTTGTCGCGCCAGAGATTGAATAACTTCATTAAATCGTCCCGTTCGGCTTTCAGGCGCTCTACTTTGTCAGCCAAAGTCATCTCATGACCGCCTAGAGCTTCTGGATAATGCAAATCGGGCAGCACCTTTTCGGCCTCGTCGTATTCGAGGACTTTCCCAATATTCTCGCGCTTCCATAATTCGAGGCGCTCTACTTGCTCGCGGAGAGAAGTGACTTCATCACATCGGCACGTTCCCTCAATGCAATGCCGCACATCGCCTGTAGTTATATGGCCGGGGCGGGCATCTTGTGGGGCGGGCTGCTCGGGTTGTTTCTGGCAATCGTGGGTTTCCCCGAAATTCCCGTTATCGCAGCATGTGGAGGGTTGCTCTAGCGGAACAGTCGCCGACAAATCCTGTCTAGAAGCGGCGGGAGTCCTATCAACACTCCGAACACTATCAGTGGCAATATCCAATGATCGAACCATGTCATGTGGTTTCTCCTTGACGGGTTGTTCTAGCGTGCGGGCATCTTGTGGGGCGTTGAATCATGCATCGTCCACATGCTCGCATCTTGACGCAGTTGGCATCGACATACGGATTGTTGTCAGTTGCTCCGCAGCTTGGGCATTTACTCATGGCTCACCTCCACCAGCACGCGCCCAACCTCATCGGGTAATCTGATTGCCGATTGAGGCATCCAGTGTGTCACCGTGCGGATTCCGTAAAGATGATGTTCATCGTCGTAGCCGTAAGTCGCCTCGGACTCAAAGATTTCTTCAGCGGCCCTATACGTGCCACATTCCCAATACTTCCATTCGGGCGACCAATAAATAACCAACTCGCCCTCAGTGGGCAGTTTGTCATCGACCGAAATCCACTTCGGCAGGGCTTCTACCAGTCTCCGTTTGTCCTCCGCTAGATCACCGTCAGCCATTTTGCTCTCCCCCTTGGGCACGTCCACGAATAGCGGAGGCCACGCTTGCTACTAAGTCTCGGCGGTCATCACAATCGGGGCAGCCGCATCCGAGCTCAGGGAACCACTTGTCGCATACTTGGGCGCAAGCCTCTCGTTCAGCGGAGCGGCCTAGCTCGTAAGCCTCACGGAAATACTTGACGCACCACTCTTGGTCAGTACCCGATACGTCACGCAACATTCTGACCGCGATCTCTCTCAGCTTCTCGTCACTCATCTAGGCTCCTCTTTCTTCTTCTCCTCCATCTTGCAATAGCAGGTTCCCTTGATGGCATTGCACCGTTTGCACAGCAGCCCCTTAGCAGCTAACTGACTGCCAATCGAATAAGCCCCCTTGGGCAGTTTCATAAGATCCCCCATATCCACCTCATCAGTGCCAGTCCCAAACCAGCAAAGATGAAGAAATCTCCAATGCTGAATCCCGCGAACCGATCACACAGGAACAAAAATCTATGCGTGCTATCCGCTGGAACCCAAACACTCAACGGGTTTCCGAGCTTGCTCAGCACAGGCATATAGCCCTTGTTAGCAATCGTCACAATCGCGTTCATAAGGGCACCCAACGCACTGACTAGCACCGTCCAGTCATGCGTTCGACCGTAGCTGTAATTCATCGACCAGAACACCACCACCCAAAACAGCGAGCAGGTGAACATTCCCGGCCACATCTGCCAAATAATCCGAAATCCCAGGCTAATCAATGGGCAGTCCTCCAACAAAAGCCCCCGAAGGGGGCTTTTGCAAGAGCACTTACTCAGGCCAGAGCGTGCTCTACAGGTTGAATGGAATCAGTCCTTCAACCGCAGGCGTGGGAGGTTGTGTCATCTCGGTGTACTCTGCCACGATCACAAAGTACGGCAGCTTATAGACCTTCTCGGCCCACGTCTTGGCCTCCAGTGCTGCCTTGACTGCCTCTTCTTTGTTCTCCCTCATGTGAAACTGATAGGCCACCAACGCCTCTCCATTGACATCGTTCGTGTCCTTCTTTCTCACAACCGTTGCCACATACATCTTCATCGCATGGCCTCCGCTATCAGTTCAATCGCAGAAATCGCGTCGTTGTCCTTGATCCACTGATTGGCAACTTTCCGCACACGATTGGGGAGATCTGGCATCTCTGCAATCATGCGCACCACATTGGCCTTGAAGGGAGCACGCACACTGGCGATTGCCTTGCCCTCTAATAGCCTGCCCTTGGCGAGCTGCCTGCCCAAAGCCTTGTTGTACTTATCCACGGGATTGTGGATGCTCATGGCGAACTCCACCACATCCCCCTTCACTTTCCTGCTGGCTATGCAAGCCACAGGAAACCTGTCTCTGTTGCGTAGATAGAACACCCTCATACAGCCTTCACCTTTCCACAGACCGTGCAAGTGGCTACTTTCTTCCCACTTGGTTTGTCCGTAACCGTATGGAGCCGCATCCCTTTGCCATAAGTGGCATCCTGATATTTGGCTCCATTCTCTTTGGTGTTAAAGGGCACCTGCACCATGGGACGTGCGGTTCGCAAGCCAGAGCCTGCCTGAATCACATGAACCACCGTGCAATCACATGTCAGCACTCTTGTCTCCGCCATGTAGCTCCTCTCATCAACTTCCTATACTTAGCCCTGCACCTCTCGCAATAAACATGGCCAGGACTGTCTTCCTTGCATCTCACACACAGCCCCTTCTCCTTGAGCAATTCATACCTGCTTTTAAGGTCTGCGGCTGATGTCATAGCTCCTCCACACCCTCCACATCCCCATATGGAAGGTGCGCAACAGCTAATCGACCGTTACCGTACTGCCCATCTTCACTACGTAATGCCAGCCCAACGTCGCCCCACAACCTCTACCCGAACAGGTCTTGACGTAGTAGGCATAGACAACGAAGTTCCCGTTCACCAGTCCGGCATCTGACGCATATGTAGCCACTCCATAAAACGGGTCAGTTCCAGATGATGGTTGCGGGAAGCTGTATCCTCCGTGATACCAAGTGGTGCTGCCGCCACTCGGAGTGATTCCCAAGTACCCTTGTCGATACGGCAGTCTGTTGTCTATTGTGATCTGCACAACATTGCCGTTCTGATCGACCGCATTGAGCCAGCACAACATGCTGGTCTTACCTCCACACGAATCTTGTGTGGTGGTATAGGTGGTTTGTCCGAACGACGCCAAAGACATCAGCAGGAACAACAAGGTGGTTGTTATTGTGCGCATACTCCCTTTCCTGGATAGAGTTTTGTGGTGATGTCATCGCCCTCAGTTACAGCAGCCATGAACACCGCTCCACACGAACAAACAAACCTCCATGTCCTCTCGTCATCAGTCTTGGTTTCCGTCCACTTATGACCAGTAGGCATGGAAATCAACTTGACCATTTACGCCTCCTCAACACGCTTGAATATGTGCTTTGCTCCTTCATAGTGGTGCACATGATTGCTGCACGGATGAGCGAGATTGTCGGGATACAACAAATCTTGAAAAACCCTTCCAGCAAACTCAGTGTGCTGAGTTGTCCCATCCTTGCCCACTAACATACAAATACAAAAGCCCGCTTTAGCGCGGGCCAGGGCGGGACGTGCAACTTCCCGGTCGAATTCGGCTGGATTATCTTTCGCTTGCTGTAATACCCGAGCAACAGTCTTTACGTCTTGCTCGGTTTTAACGGCCACGTCAGAATCTTCTCCTTTCCCCGAACGTTGTGTCCGTTAAGGCACTTGATCGTGCCATAACTGTGCTTGCCGTCGGTCCTAACAAGCCTCCACATACTTAAACAATGCACTACCTTCCTCACTTGATTGGTTGGCCTTGCTACGATTTTGTGGCAGGGATGAACTGCGCTTCTTAGCTCCAACTTTGCTCTCATCGCCTCTCCTCTCGCATCGAATAGAACAGAAACTTTGCTCGTCATTAGCAGTGCTGAGTGTGAATAATCCTCCACACCCATAGCACAGCCTTGCTGAATGCCTACAGGCCGCACACTCTTTGTGGCTCCTGCGCGTCCACACCTTGGGTTCCCCAGGCTCTCCCTCACCAAACCAGTTAGGATGAATTTTCATGCCCTTGCCCCACCTTCACTAAGATCAAACGCAAATCTTCCTGCACCCTCAGAACTCCAAACGAAGTCCTTAAAAACCCTCTCACCCTTGTCATCCCTGGAGTATTTCCACACACAGAGCGATGGCTTCATGCCTTGTGCACTGACCGAAGCGATAAACGCCTCAGTTCTGTCTGGATGCTTGCTTGGAGGAATCGCCATATCTGCATCCGTCAGCTCTCGATCTACCGTCCAGGCATCACAGAGCAGGATCATGGCGGGATACTCATTTAACATCTCCCTCAACCAATCAGCCAGTTGATCCTTGAGTTCCACATTCTCCATGCCCTGAGACACATCCACGCCCTTGGCAATCTTCCCTTCCTTGTTGAGAAAGAGCACACAGGCAGGCAGATTGGTGGAGGCAGGATATTGTTTGGCCGCTGTCCTCATGGCCTCTTCAACAAATAGCTTGAGATCTTTCATGCCGCTCCTCCACATCTCCGGCTTGCTCCCACCGTCCTGTTTGGAATAAGAAAGTGGCCTATGAACTCCTGATAGCTCAGGAGTTCCACAGGCTCAGTAACTATCCCTTTTGCTGCCGCTCTCTCAGCCTTGAGTCTCGCTAACCTGCGAACCTCAAATGCCTGGTTAGAGCAGCGTTTGGTGCAGAACTTCTGTTTGTTGTGGTGCGGACTAAACTCCTGCTGACATTGCGGACAACGCATCCGGCACCTCCATTCCCCGAGTTTCTATTTCCCCTCTAAGCTCCTTGAGGGAATACTTAAAACACTTGGGATGTGCACTCGCTGCTTCCCAAGCTTGCTTTAGCTCCGCATCACTGAGATAGGGGAGCTTTACGCCCTCTGAGAAATCCCACACTAGCGACATGACATCCCCCAAATAATTAAAGCGTCCATTAGCAGGACGCCCACATAGGTCACGATAAAGCGCCAGTTAAGTTTACCGACCAGCGCATGAGCCAACACCATGGCCCAGAACACCAGCACACCAGTGGTTATGAAGCTCTCCACGGCTCGAACCCCCTGCCAATCCGAATTGCATTGGCCTTGTCCAACAAGGCTTGCGCCCTGCGGACCATCTCGTTGAGGGTGTTCACATCAGCGATGTGGATAACCTTCTCTACCAGAGTTGGGGTAAGCTCGGGACTCTCATGCTCACCCAGAAACAACACCGCAGCTTGCTCCGCCGTCCTGCACGTACAGCCAATCGTGGCTGGTGCAGTCATCGGCACACCATACAGGCTGTGCAGATATGCCGGACATTGTTTGTCATGCTGCATATTGCTCTCCTGAGGCAAAAAGCCTCACAGAGCAGTAAGTCCAGTGTTTTTGCCGTAGCTCACACTGGCAGTCATACTGCTCTGCGCGGCTCTTATAGATCAGCCACTCCACTCTCCAGCCATCTCTCCAGCCATGGCCATATCTCAAATATCGGAATCCCAATTGCCACCAATGGCTTGCCCTGCCACATCAAAATCCACGCAAATGGTTGGTAGGTGATGGTCATAGCAGCATCCCTTTCACAATCTCCTGTAACTTAGGCCCACGGTCATAACCACAGCGACTATCGAAGCTACGAACCAAAGTGAACTTCCGGCCATTGAACAGAACCAACTCATGCCGATAGTGCTGAAACGCAATCTCCTTGCGTACTTCTTGCACATACGGTCTGTCCTTGGGCTCGCTGCCCCTGATCTGCAACTCACCGCTGCGAAGTTTTACCCAATAGATCACTTGAGCACCTCCCACTTTCTCCGTTTCCCATCACCCACTGGACTAACCACAGCCCGCATATAGTCTCGACTGTTAATGTCCTGTGCCAATGGGCCTTTCTGATATGCTCTCGCTTCCTTGGCAGTGCAGGCGTGCCAAGTGGGAGCATCAGCACATTGGGGCATGACCTCTACCCATTTCTTCTTGGGGATGAACTTCTCAGTGTTGTCTTCGTGGTTGTATAGCTTCCTGACTTGCCTCTCCAGGCTGTCTAACTCATCCATCTGCCGCTTGAACTCAAGTCCATCAATACGTCTACAGATGCCAGCCTTCTCAGCCTTGGCAGAGATGACAAATAACTTACGCAGAGAGCTACGCTCACTCTCAATTGTCTCCAGCATCGACTTGAATTCTTTGTAGGTCATTACTCACCCCCTACCTGAGATACCCACAGCATCCAGTTAGCCCCGATAACCTGCCGAGCAAGCCAACGCATTGCCCAATAGAACCCATGTGACCTGTTGGCATCGAACACATTGCGCGAATCAAATGCGTTCCCGGTCAAACTCAGGAACACATGCAAGCAATTGCGATTTGTCCGAATTGTCAGCATTGGTTTCTCCTTCACTCGATGCCCACTCAGTAGGCATCCAGCGAAGAAGCCCCATAAGGGGCTACTTCTTGGACATCTTGGCCTTGAACGTGTTGACCTTGGCCTGCTCCTGAGGGGTCAGGTCAGTGCGCTTCGCCAGAACTTCATACTCCGCGAAGGTCAGCTCGCTGTTGTCGATGGGATTGCCCTTGGTCGCCAGCTTGTCCTGATTGGCAGCGATGAACTTGCTCACCTCAGGGGCAAACTCGATCAGCCGTTTCCACTGCTCCCCATACAGGGTCACGGGCATACGCTGTAGGCCATAAATGCTCACAGCGCCCTTCTCGCTGACCTTGCAGACCAACTTGCCCGAAGTACGGGCTGCTAACTGCGATTCCAGTTCAGCGATTCTCGCTTTCATCTGCTCAAGTGTTTGTGACATGTTGTTTCTCCTTTCGGCCTGTCGCCGTTTGTTCGAACGGGCCAAATACCCAACTTTCGATTCCGCGGCAAGTTGAAGAAAACAAAGGACTTAGAAAAAACCGCTCTAACTTGTTGAAAACAAAGGACTTAGCGGCCTTGCTATTCCCCCTCAATCTCCCTGATAACGCTCATGTCAGCATGATTTAGATAATCAGCGCACAATAAGGGGCGATGTGCTATGTCATTGGCAGGTAATGAGTTGGCATAGGTTTAAGCTGATCGCCAGGGGGGTGGCAGTTTTTAATTGGGTGGGCCCCAACGCTCCTCAAAAATATAAAAATATGCTATTAAATTGTTGATTCTGAAGGGGGGTGGGCTGTTTTCTTATGGGGTCCCCAAATATGTATTGGACTGCCTGGCCAAAAGGAGGTAAGTTGCTGGAATGCACCTCTACCGGTTCATCCAGTTTTTGCCTTATACCAGGCGGCAATATCCGGATCTGACCTTGTGGCAGCAGGTAATCCTGACCTGGCGAGATGTTCGAAGGTTCTTATGAGGGTGTATACAGTTCTATGAACCCCTTTTTGGGTAGGAGGTATGACATGTGTTTTCAATGAGATACAAGAATTTTCCTTGTAAGTCGTTGATTCTAAAGCGCAATGTCCAAATGACACTTTTCTGATAAGTCCTTTGTTTTCAAGGGTCCTCATGTTTCTCACTACCCCGCCGATCACCAGCCCCAGGACCCAAAATCCTTTAGAATATTCACCCCTTTAGTGAGAAACATTTACTATATTGATAAATAAGGGTTTATGCATTTTGAGTGTCACGACGTTTTTCGTGACACTTCCTGCAAGTGGCGTGTTTTCAGCTATTTACCCCTATCTATAACGTACACCTGGAGTTGCGCTGATACACAATTTGGACACATCCTCCTACCTAAAAAGGGGTTTCGAAGCACCTGTATAAAATATTTTTATGTTGTTGGAAATAAAAATACTTCCGGGGGGATCTAATTCAATGAAGTGCCGAGATCTAAGTTCTCTGAGAACATAACTCCTGATTGGTTTCGGGAAGCGGCCCGGTTGATGGCCAGGAATGACATCAGCCTCAAGCAAGCCGTGGTCGAACTCCAGCGTGAGTTAGCCCCTGAAGAATGCGAGCGCCTGGCTCGCCGGGATGACTTCAAGCAGATTCTCCAGCAGGAGAAGAATCGCTACCGCTCTGAAGTCGCCAACAGTCCCGACCGCACCAAAGCCACCAAGATCGGCATTCTCCAACTGGCAGTTGAAAAACTTCTGGCCGAAGGCGAGTGGGAAAAAGCTGCCAAAATCACCATGGAACAAGCGAAGCTCGAAGGGGAGCTGAACGCTGACTCCAATATCAACATCTTCGCTGGCCTGACCGCCAAAGATATCGCCTCCGAACGCGAAAAAGTCCTCAAACAGATTGAAGCTGACCGATCCGACCGAGATACTCCAGAAATTCTCCCCAACTGAGCGTCTCGCCATCATCAATGCGCTCGAAAAGAAGCGCAAAGATGAACAATTCGCCAAATACTGGACTCCTCAGCCTCAACAAGAGCCGCATTTCGCCCAGTTCACCTCCAAAACCAAGATTTTCGGCATTCTCGGAGGCAATCGCTCAGGTAAGACAGAAGAAGGGGCTTTTATAAGTGTAGCTTGGGCTCTAGGTAAGGACTATTTCATAGGAGAACCTGCCTATGAGTGGGTCAAGGACCTTCCTATTCCCGAGCCTCCCAATAACATCTGGGTCGTGGGGCTCGACTTCCCCACACTCAGAGATGTTATCTGGCGAGAGAAACTAAGGTTTGGCAGACAGCATCCCCCGATCCTCCCCAAAGATCCCTCGGTCGTCACCAAAGTATCCGATGGTGACTACCAGATCTTCTTCGCCAACGGCTCCATTATCACAGGCAAATCGGCTGATTCGGGCCGTGAGAAGTTTCAGGGCGCTTCAGTTGACCTGGTGTGGATCGACGAGGAGCCTGAGGTTTCAATTTTTGATGAAGCGTATCAGCGAACCGCTGACTGCGCAGGAAAGATCCTACTTACACTCACTCCTCTTACGGACATTTCCTCGGGCGTTAGGACTCCCTGGGTCTTCGATCTCTACGAAGAGATGAAACAAGGGCGAGACGACATCAAGTTCGTCTCCCTGAATGTTCTAGAGAATCCCTACGTTCCCGATGACGAGAAAGATAAGCTCGTTAAAAAGTGGACGGGACACTTTGAAGAGAGAGCCAGGTTGTATGGCGAATTCATCCAGCGATCCGGACTTGTTTATAACCTCTGGAAACCCTCTGTCCACCTTATCCCACCCCGAAAGATCCCACGCGAATGGCGAAGGATTGTCAGTATTGATCCTGCCGCTACTGGCACTACTGCTGCTATTGGGGCCGCCATCGAGCCAGGCACGAATAACCTCTACCTCTACCAGGAATATTACGACCGAAACAAGGTTGTCAGTGACCACGCTCGAAATATTCTTGTGCGTTTCTCGGGAGAACCCGTCGATATTTGGCTCATTGATCCTAAATGGGGAACCCAACGTAATGGCGAGACCCACAAAACTGGGATGCAATTGTATCGAGAGAATGGAATTCCAGTCCGACTTGCCGAGGTCGATGAAGATTATGGTCTTAACGCCTCCCGAGAGTATATTGCCGCCACGCTTGATCCAAATTCCCGCCACCCCAAAGTCTTCGTTTTCAATTCCCTCAAGAACTTTCGATTCGAGATAGAACATTACGTTTGGGACTTCTTCCAAAAGGGAGAACAAAAGGGCCTCTCAAAGGACAAACCTCTCAAGCGTAACGATCACTTGATGAATGCCTTCCAATATCTTTGCGCTTTACGGCCACGCGGACGGAGATCCTCCGGACTTCCTCTCAACGAAGAGGACAAAAAGATCTACTCCAACCTCAACAGTTACACATAAATCTATGTTGAAGAAATTTCTCGCTCTTGTGAAACTCAATAACTTCCTGAAGTTCCTCGGAATCGCAGGCTTAGTTGCTGTGCTTCTACTGTTCTGCTCGTTAAAAGCCCGAATCTTGGGATTTGTAAGTCTCGGGGTACTTGGTGCAGGGGCAGCTTACGAAAAACTCTACAAGGAATAAATGAAAACAATCGCTACTATCTTGGTTTTGTGCTCTATGTCGTTCGCTTCGGCGCACGTCGTAAGTCACGCAGCTAAGGAAGCCGTATCTATGTCTCCGGCTCACGCCGCTAAGCGTGTTGTTCAGGGAGCTAAATTGGCCTCCTTTCCCGTTCGTCATCCTAAGAAATCTGCCAAAGCGGTTTTCTAAATATGGATGTCCACAAGGACTTCCTCCCGAAAGTCCAGCGTATTCCCTCTAAAGACGAGACCTTCTCGTACTCGGGAACTAAAGACTTCGAGAAACCAGAAGAAGGAGACGTACGAACGTTAGATCGCAAGATCTCCGTTCCTCGCTCCCGGACTCGAAACTCTCTCAACAATAGCTACACATAAAGGAAAAACAATATGGCAATCACTGGCTCAATCACATACTCCGGACAAGCGCCCGTGGCTGGCGGAAGCCCTACACTGGCTTTCGGCGGCACCTCGATGCTTGAGGTCTCGTATGTTGGCACGGTCACGCTGACTCTCGACGGCGCGGCTACCACCTTCACCTTCAACTACGTTGACGGCACCACGGCCCTCCCGTTTACCCCGAAGGGAATTCTGTATTCCCTGAACGGTGGGAACGAAGGCACCGCAGTAATCAAGAAGTGGGTAGATGCAGCCGATGGTGGAAAGACCTCCACTATCACGCTGAGCGCGGCTGGTACCAACACCAACACGCTGATCTACAGCTTCATGATCTTGAAGTAACTCCTTGAGGAGGGGCAAATGCAAAATACTCACTGTAATGGGGGTCATGAGATCTACGTAGCTGAAGTCGTCGCGGTGGAAGCAGAAGGCAAAATCGTAGTTATAACGGTTTGCCGGCTGTGTGATCGCGTCAGCTTTACTGAAAAGCAGATCTGTGGCTCTCACTCCCCCATTGCTTTCTTAAAAGAAAAACAAAAGGAATAAAATGGGCTACAATTTTCGTGATGATAACCCGGTCCTGGGCCCTAATACCCAGATCGAAATCCCCAACGGCGCATCTGCACCTACATTGGTCAAGATGCAGGTCATCGAGTGCGTCAGCGTATTTCTCCCCGCTGCCGCCAACGCGGTGAACCAGCCGATCTTTATCAACCCGCCTGCGGCTTCCGTGGCATCTGGTACTTTCCCCATGGGACAGTATTCCCTGGTGGGATGTTCGGTGCGTTTCGGCACCGCAAGTACCTCGGGAACCCTCCAGATTGAACGGACACCTTCCGCCACGGCGGTGGGCTCGGGTACCAACCTTCTCTCCGGTACCGTGTCGCTGGCTGGCACAGCCAACACAGTGGTGAATGGAGTTCCCTCCACGTCATTGTCAGCGGCTAACCAGGTCCTGGCTCCAGGAGATTCATTGAGTTTGATCTTCGCTGGCACCCTGACCAACTTGGCGAATTGCGCCATCACGGTATTTCTCTCAAGGACTGTCTAATGGCTAGACCTCTACAAACGGGCGATCAAGCTCCTGACTTTTCGCGCACCGATAGTTCCACGTCAGCGGATCGTCGTCAGCAAAGGGAAGAAGGCGTCACTCCGGAGTTCGGCCGCAACCGCGCTCCGCAGCACGACGCTCCTATAGGCATGAGCTGGAGAGCGGGTCAACTGCCTCCCAACTCCTTCCTGAGCGCACCTTTTGCTCCCGTAAACAGCGATGATCCCAATGAGATCGAAGTACGTGAGCTTGACATCGCCTCCTATGGCGATTGTTACGACACTACCTCTCCCATGCGCGTTCGGGACGTGAGCCGCGAGTGGGACGTTGACACTGACCACGACGGTCGCAAGAACTAATATGAAAGGGTTCCGATGCCCTTCTTGTTGGGTTGTGTCGCCCTTATCGTCCTCGACCTCTACCTGTCCGCAGTGCGGCTGCGCACTTACGGACCCAGAGTGGAACTCAATCCCGTTGCCCGACAGCTCGCAAGTGACTTCGGACCAACAGTTGGAATTGTTTTCCTTGGAATCTTTAATGCAGGACTTCTCGGACTTGTAGCGCACTCTCCGACCCTCCTGCATGTTTTCTTCGGCCTCAAGCTCGGCCTGGCTTTAATGCAGCTTAAATCTCTCCAGCTCGAAACTTACATCGAAAGAATCTTAAGAAATGTCAAAGCGAAACATATTCCCCGCTAACGTCACGCCCAGTTCGAACAACGCTAACGTCTCCACAGGCGCAAGCACACTCAAGGGCATGAAGGACAAATCGGTAATTGTTAAATCGAACAGCCATCCAGTTCAGGTGGATGCCGATGGTGCATGTTGGGACACGACCAGCAATGCGTTTGTGAAACCCGAAGACACCAATCTGCACGATCCTGCATAAGCTGGAGCCGGGGGGATGCGCGTCCTGCCCCTCTCCGCGCCAGAGGTTCCGCCCTACACTCCTAGCGTTGAGCCCTAACCCCCGGCCCCGCCAAACCTAAATGGAAATCATTCCAATTCTCTTCATGCTCTCGGGAACGATCTTCTTCGTTACCGCCACCGTACACCTGCTCAAGAAATAAATGGAACTTATCGGAATCACTCGGGACGGCGAAGATCAGTTCGTAGTCAAGTGCGAGATTCATGATTGGTACTTCGCAGGTCATCCACCTCTTACAACTGGTTGCAGGGAATGTTGGAATGCCTATTACTTTGCCCAAATAGCTCTGGCAACCGGAGATAAATACACCCTCGTTCAGCAACTAGAGAGTGCCATCCGGCACACGGCGGAATTAGTCGATAAAGGTGCTTGGGACTTCGTTCCCAACATGCAGATCGAGAGCATTGAAAAAGAACCTGATTGAACCTAACCTTAGCCAAACAGACAGGTAGTACCACAGACGGAAGCAGCTTCGCAACCACTGCCTTCACTCCAACTGCTGGTGATCTGTTAGTGGTTATTGTGGCCAGCTCCGGTACCACCGATCCAAGCTCGGTCAGTGATACAGGCCAAGGTTTCACTTGGACAAAGGTTACATCCTGCGTCAAGAACACCAGCGCAGACACGATGTACATGTTTGTCCCAAGTGGGTTGGCTGCGGCGGTTTCAACCACGATCACCTGGTCTTGCGGGGCGACAACGGCCACAGGTGCGTTTATCACCGTCATTGCGATTACCGGCATGGCCGCTACAGGGCTTTCGGCAGTTAGACAGTCCGCGGTTCAGAACAATGCAACCGCAGCTTCTACCCCCACTGTGACGCTCGGACAATCTATCAACAGCGCGAATCCGCTTATCGGAGCGGTGTTCAACGCCAGTTCTCCAGCCACCATGACGCCACCTACAGGCTGGACGGAATTCAACGATGCAGGCTACACCACTCCGACTACTGGCATGGAAACGGTGGGACTAGTTAGCGGTGGAAGTGGAACCACGGTCACCTGGGGAAATACCTCTACTGCCTCCGGTGCAATTGTGGCGGAGTTTGCTGCTCCGGTAGTGGCTACTTCAACTTCCTCTCCTGGCGGCCTAGCCCTCGTTCAGCGTCCGCTCAATCATTTAATACAACTATAAGGCAATTAAATGGCAATCTTTAGTGCGATTTTAACCCCCTCGGACACAACCGCTATCAAAGTAGCGGCTCTTGCAACCACCACTAGCTCCTCGGAACAAGCTCTGGGGACGAATGTGGTCTTCGCAATTAACGCCGATCAGGACATCACAATTAAGTTTGGAATCGCTGGAATGGCAGCGGCTGCGACCACCGACTTCCGCATCCCCCAGAACCAGACCTTCACCTTCTTCACCGGAAGAAATTTCGACCGTATCCGCGTCTTCAACCAGAGCGGCTCCACTGCGGCCAACGTTTACATTCAACCTCTCACTGTCCTTAGGTAATGGCGGAATATACAACCCCATCTGTAGCTCCCATGGTGAGCGTGTCGGACGATCCTAACGCCGACATCACCAATAAGGTCATCGAACATCTGCGCCGGATGAGGTATTTCCGCAAGCAGTATGACCAGCGGAGAGCTTATTTCTATCGCCAATACTTGGGCCAGAGGGACCAGCGTTTTTATCCCGACAACATCACCCCCAGGGCAAACACCTTTGTCCCCTATCCGCTTAGCAACGTAGAGACCATTGTTTCTCGCGTTCTAGACGCTTTCTTCTCTTACGAAGACTGGTTCGAGGCAAAAGGCCGCTCTGCGCAAGACGAACCATCTGCGGAGAAGATGCAGGTGGTTTTGTTGTATCTGCTCAAGAAAGGCAAGTTTATTCCTGCCTTCGAGAGCCTGGTCAGAAACATCTGTATCTACGGCCACGCAGCCATCAAGGTTGATTGGGACTGGGATTACGATTGGGTCACCTATTCCCAACCCATCCCCGCACTCGACGAGAACGGGATGCCGATTATCCAGCCCGTTCCCGACATGAACACAGGCCAGATCACGATGCAACCTGTGATCCAGGGCTACCAACCTGCCCGCAAACCTGTCCCTCGCGCCTGCCCCAGATTCATCCCCATTGATGTTTATGATCTCCTCCTCGATCCGGATGGCGGAATCGTTGCGCATTTAACCGAACGCACCCTGGGCCAGATGCTCCGCGAGCAACAGATGAGCGTCGAGGCGGCCATGGAAGATCCTTCCAAGAAGCCCCTCTACATGCCCGCAGCGCTTAATCTCCTGGTCCATCGGGTAAGCGAGAACGTCAAGAGTCCAGATAATCCCCTGGACACGGTTATCCGATTAGCAGAGGTTTGGAATGAATACGATCAGACTCAGACCATTATCACTTACGGAGAGGATGCAGAGGCAATCTCTTGGAAAGACCTCCGTGCGTCATATCGAGCTGCGGGTTACTCACCCTATAAGCGAAAAGTTTATGCAGGACAACCCCTCCTTCTCTACCACGGGGAAATTCCTTTTATGCATAAACGTGCCCCCATCCTCGCCACTTCGTTCATAAAGATTCCTAACGAAGCTTTTGGCCTGGGGGCCATTGAGATCATCTCCGACCTAACCGAGTCCATGAACAAGTTCGTAAACATGATTACGGACAACTGGAACCTCGGCATCAATCGCCGCTTTGCCTTCGACGTGAACGCCGATATCGACCACGAAGCACTCAACAGTTTCAACGTTCCCGGAGGCAAGGTAGCAGTCAACGGAGATCCCTCGAAGGTGATTCTCCCTCTGCCCTTCTTTACTCCCCAAGCAGGGGACTACCAAATCCTTGAACTCTTCAAGGGAATGGTCGAACAAACTTCAGGTGTCTCGGACTTCTATAACAAAGCCGTGGGATCGCCCACCGGCAATCGTACAGCGACTGGCATCAACTCAGTAATGCAGGAGAGCAACTTCCGCTTCAAGATGTTCATCCGGAACCTCGAAGTGGATGTCCTCCAACCCCTCCTCAACATGTGCGCCTCGATGGTGCAGCAGTATGTGAAAGATCCCATCGAAGTGCAAATAACCGGGGAGATGCCTCAAATTAAAAAGTGGGTCGCACTTATGCCGGAGGAGCTTGTAGGCTCCATGGACTTCGACATGGTGGCTGCGAACTACGCCACCAACCGCATGATTAAACAGCGCAATATCATGGCCCTGTTTAACCTGGCCGCCGCGAGTCCGATCTTCGCGCCCTTCGTCAACCCCTACGAAACTCTCAAAGAGGTCTACAAGGCTTTCGAAATCCGCAATATCAACAAGCTTCTCTTCACCCCGCCCCAGGTGCAGATGATGCAGCTTGCACAACAGAAGCAACAGATCAACATGATGCTCCTGGAAAACATGATGAACGTCGAGGGCAAAGCACGTTTACAGCAATCGAAGCCGCAACCTGGCGGCAAGGGTCCTGATGGCCGTCCCCGACGACCGATGCAGCCCGAGGGCAAGATGCCAGGTGCTGGCCTCATGAGTCCAATCCTGGACCTCGCTCAATCCATGGGCGCTAACGGGCTCGGCCTGGAAGGTATGGGTCAAGTTCCTGGAGCTGAAGGATGATCGAGTGGTTAGCTCGCTATGCCCGATGGGACACAATCGCCTGGTTGGTGTTAATTGCTATTGGCGGAGTTCTAGAGGGCCTCGGTGTGGCAGACAGACATCTCGCCACATTCACTTCTTTCGTGCGTAGTACTGTTCCGGTATGGGCCCGCGCTGCACTTTGGGGCTGGCTCGGATACCACTTCCTGATGCAAAAATGACCTTTGACATGCTTAGTTGGATGATGATGGACCCGGCGCTGGCCAGCAAATATCATCTGTCGGGAAATGCAAACCCCCTCTACACATTCAACGACCCCGCCAACAACCGCTTCTTCTGGACCAAAGGCTCCACAGGACTTCCGTGGGATGTCCAACTGTATGACAACAACTATATCTACCAATCCGTTACGGAAGTTTCTTGGACAGATCCGACGAACTACAAGATCTTCAATAGCCCGGTTTATGGATTATTTGGCCAGCCCATGTGCCCGCGCATTGCAGAACCTGGGCGGCTCATTCTCAACAATCCCGATTCCAGTTACGAACTGCATACCAGTTGTTCGGCGTTCACGGTCAAGACCGTAGGCACCACAAAATTCACTTTATCCGGGCCGACGCCAATGGATATGGGGTTCGGTTCCCTGCCGACACTCACCCTGTCGTACTTTTGGGGAGGGGACCCCACGTTCACTACCTTCGGCCACCGCGAGGACTACTTCCTCCAGCAGCCCTTTGGGTTGGTTAAATGGCAGCACACCACTCTGCCTGGAACCACGCCTGACAACGTGAGCAACTTCAACAAGCTCACCTTGGGCACTGTTACTCCTGTGCACCCTTGCTTCTAAATGAAACCTGATTGTTATTACAGCGAATCCACAGGCAAGTACTACTGGCCCAACGGAACTCCGTTTACTTTTCAAAAACGGGACATCGAATACCTGGATATAAAAAAAGCGGCTGCACGATTGGCTGCGAACATCATCTTCGATCATCCGGAACTCCTTTTGTCCGAATTAGACAATCCTCTTAATGATCCGGACATGCTTCCTCCGCCTCCGGAAATTTACAATCCTTGCTTCTAATCCTGGCATTCATCTTCCTCGCCTGCGCAGGTCTCGATTGCGCGTACAGCGAACGGGGCTTCGCACACGGATACGTAGAAAGCAACGAGGTCGCAGCCCGCTTACTCGGCGAACAGCCCTCGTTCTTCTGGCTGTTTCTCTTTGATGGAGTGCAAGGACTTCTGTTCTGCCTGCCAGAACTCTTCTTCCACGGATGGGCCTACGGAGTACTCCCCGCACTCGCCTTGAAGCACCTCCTGTCCGTCCGCAAGTGGAGAAAGGCATTCGCCACAAACGGTGCATCTCTCCGCGAGCCACGCAATGTCTTGCAGAAATTCCTGGGACTCTAATGGCCGGTAGAATCTCCATCTCCTCCCCTGACGGGAAGGACTTCTTCAACGTCCTCACCGTCCAAGGCGTTGTCTTGTTAGTGTGGAACGACGCCCTCTTCTACATGTCCATGGAAGAAGCAGGCAGACTCCTCAATATGCTTTCCCAGGCAGTAACAGGAGCAGCCCCCCAAATAACTATCCCCCCTACCTAAAAAGGGGTTCATGACCATCACGATCAAACTTCTCTTTGAGAAGAATCCTTATGGATGGCGATGGGTAGCTGTAATAACCGACGGCTCTACCCAGTGGACAGAAACCTACACAGTTAAATATGTTTAATAGGAAACCTCAATACCTCGTTATTGAGATTGAGAAGGGCAGCAAATTACCAGAATTGACCGGGGACCTCAAAGAGGCCATTAAGGTTCTTCCCCAAATCCCGGCTTTTAACTACCTCCTTCAGCGTCTCAAGCACCAGCGTGCTGCTCTACAAGCGCATCTCGCAAATGGTCTCAACCTCTCGGAGGTCCAGCTTCGATACATTCAAGCTGGCTTGTATTGGCTCAATCACCTAGACCGTGAGATCAAACTTCTAACTCAATCGAAGTCTGCTCCCACCGAAGCAACTCCCGACGTAACTGAGGAGTTCGAGAAGATTCGCCAATCCATAGAGCTTATTTAATCTCCACGCCACAAGCGTGAAATCCCATACCCACAAGGTAGCCAATGCCCAATCCAATCAATGTCCCTAGCTTCGACCGAGGGTTCGTCCCGATGGACGATGCTCCAGGGGCAGACAGTTCCTTCGATGAATTGTTTCCGCCCGAAGGAAGTGAATCAGCAGCTCCGCCACAAGCGCAGCCCCAGGAAACAACCCCTCCGGAACCGCCACAAGCTAACACCCCCTTCCTGCAAGCAGGCAAGAGTGTGTATCTCACTCCAGAGGATGCGGCCAAAGGAGTCGCCCATAAAGACGAACTCATTGACCGCTACCGGACCTTCCTCGCTGAGCAAGGTTTTGACCCTAATACGTTCCAGCCAAAAGCGTCTGCACAGCCACAAGCCCCACCCAAAGTGGAGCAGTCGCCATACACCTACTTCGGCAACGGCCAGAAACTCTATGACGATCTCGCCCAAGCCGTAGCTAGCAAAGACCCGGTTCGTTACGAACGAGTCATGCAGCAATACCAGACGGAATCTTTCAACGCACATCTGGCTCCCGTCGCTCCCCTTATCTCTGAGGTTGCCCGCAATCGCGCAATCCGCGAGGTATCACATGAGCTACCCGAGTTTGCCAAGTTCGCTGATAGTCAAGATTTCTACTCCACCGTGGACAAGCTCCCTGTACTAAAAACCGGGATTGCCGCATGTGAGCAGAACATCACCGTCCCTGGTGCGGCGGAACAACTTCGTGAGCTATACAAACTAGCTTACTTAGTCAATCAAGGTCTACGAGGGTCCGTACCCGTGCAAACACCCCCTGCACCAATTCCCCCCGCACGACCCACTACTCTTCCATCCACTATGACTCCTCCCGCACCCGGAGTCCCCACACAAAACTGGGCTACTAACCGCGAAGCGCGTAAGCAGCTCATCAAGGACGCCGAAGCCCGAGGGCTTGGTGTAGTGGACTGGTCCAGTCTTGGGAAGTAGCTCCCTAAGGACCAATGTTTAAGAAATTCCTGTCAGTTATCACTGACCTGTTCCTCTTCGTCCTGGGTTTTGGGGCTGATGTCGTCACCGTAACTGCGGGGTCGGCAGGTAATGCAGGTAGCACAGCCGCCGAGCTGATTACCTACATGTCTGCCCGTCTCCTAGAAGTGGCCGAGTTCAATACGATTCTCGACCAGTTTGGAGACAAGCATCCACTTCCTAGCAACTCCTCGAAGACGATTCGTTTCGTCCGTGAAGAGAAGCTGAGTGTAGCTTCGACCCCAACCCAGTTGTCGGAAGGCATTCCGCCCGATGCCGTTGGCATCACCCTCAACCAAATTGAAGCAACGATTGAGCAATATGGCTCCGTAGTTCGTCTGTCGGACCTGGCTGAGATCACCGCCCGCCACAACGTGGTAGAGCGCACGATCTACATCCTGGGCCTCCAGGCGGCTGAAACCTATGACCAGTTGATCTTCAACGTGCTCGACGCCGCGACCAATAACTATCGCCCCAACAACCGTGCGGGTGATACCTCGTTGGCTGGCTCTGACCTGGTTAGCTATAACGACCTGGTTGAACTGGATGCTCTGCTCCAGGACCAAGGCGCTCGCCCCTTTGAAGGTGGAGAATACGTTTTCGTATGTCCCCCGCAGGTCTACTCCGGCCTGCTCCGTGATCCGGACTTCAAGGCGTCTAACCAGCTTCGCGCTCCGGAGAAAATCTGGCGTGGCGAAGTCGCCTCGCTTGGTGGGTTCCGAGTTATTCGCTCGAACTCCCCCTCGTTCGCTGCCACCTCTCAGGCTGGTGCCGGACAAGCCAGCAAGGTGTTCAGCTCGTTCGGCATTGCGCGGTTCGCATATCAGATTACTGATTTGCAGAACCTGCGTGTCTATGTGGTTGCCCCTGGCGGCCAGATCGACCCCCTCCAGCAATCCCGCAAGATCGGTTGGAAGTTCGCTTTCAAATCGGTCATCACGAACCAGAACTGGATTCGTCGAGTGCGATCTGCTGGTGCGAACAGCGTCACTAACTAATTAACCCTTGGGGAGGGTTCGCCCTCCCCATAAAAGGAAAACTATGGGACACAACTTCGAAAGTTCCCGTCCGGAACACATGATTATGCACAAGCGCATCCCATCGAGCCATGCTCATCAAGATCAGAAGCTCGACAAAATGGGACGCTCGCCCATGATCGGCCAGCTTCCAAGTGACGCCCACTTGGAATCTCCGGAACTCGAACCTATGGTCGATGGCTCAGGCCACGGCGATAGCGAGTACGGAGGCATGTAAATGGCCAACAAAACAATGGCGGATCTCTATAAGACCGACAAGGCGACTTGGGAATATATCTCTGTTCCTGAAGAGAACGTCCTTGGTGAGGTGCACGCTGATATCGTCATCAACACCGAACGTTTTCGTGCAGGACAGACCTACCTGGTTCCCAAGCTAGTAGCGGAAACCGTCCGTGAACGCCTGAAGACCTATCAGAGATCGTGTATGCGCATCATGTCCCCTAAGAAGGACACAGCCGCAGAACAGGCAGTCGCAGTTGGCAGTGCCAACGCAACTGTCCCGGTTGTAGCAGATGCCAGCTTGATCCAATGACTTGGGACAACTGGAAAGATGCTCTCCTAGCCCTAACCCTCTGGCGAGAAGCCAGAGGGGAAGGCAGGCGAGGTATGGAAGCCGTAGCGTGCGTTATTCGTAACCGCGCTGTTGGTTTGGACCAGATTGCTGCGATCTCTAAGAAGTGGCAGTTCTCCAGCCTCACGGCTCCCGGAGATGCCATGCTCGTCAAATGGCCCCTCCCAGGCGACGTGGCTTTTGAAACAGCCATGGACATTGTATCGAACCTGGCGCTCCTTCCAGATATCACCAACGGTGCGACTCACTACTTTAATCCCAATGTTGTCCGTCCACCTTGGGCGGCAAGCATGACCAAAGTAGCCTCCATCGGTCGTCACGATTTCTATAAATGACCCCCCAGATTTTTCTGGTTCGCCACGCCAAAACCCTTCTCAACAACGCATCGTCCGAGGCTATTCGTGGACACTCGGATATTCCCATTTCTGGTGAAGGCGAAGAGGCACTTAAGCAAACCGCTGAATTCCTCAAAGGTCATTCCATTAAACGCATCTTGGCCAGCCCCTTGCAACGCGCCATGATGACCGCCTTATTTATTGCGGACAAAATAGGGGCAAAGGTAACTCCCAACTCCGGTCTCACTCCTTGGGATCTCGGCAACCTAACAGGCAAACGCATAGAAGAAGTTGCCCCCAAGATGAACTATTACCAGGACTACCCCGACATAAAAGTTCCTGACGGCGAAAGCTATAGAGACTTTTATGATCGCTGGTCGCAAGCCCTGGACCGGATGTTGGCCTATGCAGAGAAGCACCCCGACGAAATTCTCACGGGCGTAGTGCACTCGCGCAATCTTCTTTCTCTTCCTTCCATCATTGGCAAGCGACCTATGGGCGAAGTCCCAGTCAAAGGCGGTCCTCCTCCCGAGAGCGTAACTCGCGTCTACCTCGATGATGACACCTGGAAATACGAAACCATTTTTGAATTAAAGCAATGAACTTCCTAAAAAAGATTCTCCCCTGGATTGGAGCAGCTGCTACGGGCAACGTCCCGGCGCTTGTGTCCATGGCCGCGAACGCGGTTAGCGGAGCCCTCGGTAACAAGGTTGACTCCAGCGTCGATTCCATTGTCTCCGCAGTGCAAGGCGCAACACCCGAACAGCTCGTAGCCTTAAAGCAAGCAGAGTTGGATTTTCAAGCCAAGATGCAAGCTATGGGCTTCTCTCACGAAGAGGAGCTTGCTCAGATTGAGGTCGCAGATCGCGACTCGGCTCGGGCCCGTGAAATCAGCGTTCGTGACTTCATGCCCAAGGTTCTCGGTGGGGGAGTGGTCGCGGGTTTCATTGTCGCTACGTTCCTCATCCTCACAGGTCACGGCAAAGCCGATAGCGTGATGGCCGGAACCCTTATTGGTTATCTCTCCGCAAAGGCAGAGCTTGTCCTCGCCTACTACTTCGGTAGCTCCGCTGGATCTGACCGCAAGACAGAACTCCTCGCCCAAGGTAAGTAATGAAGAAATACATTCTCCTGTTATTTTTGCTTGTCCCACTATTTGCTTGGGGACAAGCCAGTCGTGTGGATGGTCAGGTACTGGGGCCGAACGGTCAGCCCGTTCATTTCCCCCTGGTCCGCGTTTGTACGGATACTTCTAACCTTGGTTCTGGGACGGTCTATTGCGGAACCACAAGCGGGGGACTAAAAACCCTATTCACCGACATAACTGCTCAGGTGCAGTGTACCGGGTCCAACGGTTGTGCCAATCCGATCACTGGCGACTATAACGGCAACTACCATTTTTATTCCGCCCCTGGTAAAGCCATCGTTGAAGTTATTGTCAACGGTGTAGTTCAGGGGGATACCCCTGACACCATCATCCCCTGTGATCCCGATTTCAATTGCGGAACAGGCACTGGAGGTTCGTCCAGTATTCCCTTGGGTTCGCAAGGGCAATTCATTCAGTACACCGGAGTCGGAGATCTCACTAATCAAATCGGTCCCTCCAACATGCGGGATCTCACCGGCACTCTCACAATCCCAGATGTCTCGAATGTGGACTTTGGGGGACCGGGGGTAGGCAGTGCGCAGTTTAGTATGCGCGGGCTTAACTCTGGATTGGTTGTGGTTCGCGTGCAGGACGCGGCAGGTAATTACACCCTAACTTTACCAAACGGTCCTGGGCTAGCTAACCAAGTCCTAGCCACAGATGGTGCAGGCAATCTCTCCTTTGTGACCCCTGCCGCAAGCGCTGTAGGTGCAGGCGCAGCCGGACAGGTAAGCGTCTACAACGGTCCTAATAGCGTAGGTGGTGACGCTCTCTTTACAGACTCAGGCAACACCCTCGCCTATACAGGCACCACCTTCACCCTCGGTAATGCTACCGCTGGAGTATTTAATACCTTTGATGGTTTTAGTATAAGCACTGGGACAGGCATTAAGGATACAATCTCCAGCGGCACTAGCACCTCCGCTGGCCTTACATCCGGCAGGCACCTTATCATTCAAGCCCACGCCGGAACATCCACAGGCTTTGGAGGAGACCTATATCTCCAAGCTGTAGGTTCTACTTTCTCTGGGAACCAATCCTTCTCTCCGGGATGGGTCTATGTTCTGGGTGGAGTAAATACTGGCTCTAGCGGTGGCGGCATCGCCTTAATCCCCGGTGTGGGGAACACCACTCCTGCTTACGTCACAATAGGTTGTAACGCCTCCAACGGCAGCCCTTGCGGCTCTCCGGGCAATCCTTCCAACCCCACAATCACTGGCAAGGTGGCGTTCGTAGGCAAGAATGGCGGCTCGGTCTTCTTGACCGTGCCGGACAACGTGGGTGGAGCTGTTACCTTAACGCTCCCTACCTCCACGGGTACGAATGGCCAAGTGATCTGCACGGACGGCACGGGAGTGCTGAGTTTCTGTAACCAAACTGGCGGAGGCGGGAGCGTATCTGGAAGCGGTACTACCAACACTCTTCCTAAGTTTACCGCTGCTACGGTCCTCGGAAACTCCGGCATCACGGATAACGGAACAACCGTCAACACAGCGGAGAACCTCTCGGTTGCATCCTCGACCGCTGCTACAGGTATTTCAAACGTCAACTCTCCGTTCTTTCAGGTCGCAGGCAACTCTTGGAACGGCGCGTCTGTCGCAGATGTCTGGAGCTTCCAGAACGTCGCTGGCGCAGGCACAAACCCCACCCAAACGCTGACGATTACTCATAGCGGCTCAAGTGGTGCAGCCTCGATCTCGGCTGCCTTCCCCTTCACTATTGCGGGCTTAACCAGCACAGGCAACGTCAACTTAGGTGGAGCCTCTTCGGTAATCAACTCTACGCTCGGGAACGGCGCTCCCAACAACGCAACTTGCATTTCCACTGGACAGGAATACTTCCAGTTGGACGGGACCGCAGGGCAAGAGAAGTGGTATTGCAAGGGCAACGTCTGGACTCAGCAACTCAACTCAGGTGCGGCTGGAGCTAACGTCCAGTTAAGCAACCTCTCGGGTACGACCGCGATTCCAGTCGCCCTTTTGCCAAACGCGGCTGGCACCTTGGCCTTCGGTAGCAACGCGCTCCCTTGGACCAGCGTGTTCATCGGTGGTGCAGCCACAAACAACATCCAGCTTACGGGCACCGCAACGAGTGCTAAGGTAGCCACTCTCCCAGACAACACAGGCACGATTGCCGAATTGAATCTGGCGCAGACGTGGACTGCCAATCAAACATTTCCGGTTGTAATCTCTTCAGCCGCCAATCCAGCCAATGCCGGGTTTCTCCGCTTCTCGTCTGGAGATGCCCTCAGCTTCCGCAACAATGCGAACTCTGCCAATGTCAACGGCCTGAGCAAAGATACCTCGGATATTGTCCAAGTAGGCGATACGGCGGGTATCAAGCTAGCGGGTCCCCTCTCTAGCGTGGGCGCTGGCTCCGCACTGACGATTCGACCCACTCTGCAAACTGTCAATGGCACGGGTGGGGATTTGACTGTCGCCGCAGGTAATACCTCCGGCACAGGGGCCAACGGCAACCTTCACCTTTTGGCGGGCTCCGGCGGTTCTGGTACTCCCGGCGCAATTGACATCGGAACTTCCCCGTTCGCTGTCACTCTTCCAAACGACACTAGCAACGGAACTCTGCAATTCAATCTTGTCAGTGTTACCTCCACTGGCAACGCGATTCAAACCCCTGCTGGCTCCAATGCAGGCGTAGTTGGTATTGCGATCAGCGGCGCAGGCACTTCCGGTAGCGCAACCGTTGTCCAGCTCGGCCAGGTCAATTGCGTATTCGATCAGGCTGCCACACCTGGAAACTATGTTGGCATCTCCGTTAGCAATAATGGGCAGTGCCATGATATCGGTGCAGTTCCAACTATCAACACTCAAGCCGTTGGAACAGTCTTGAGTTTGGTATCGGGCACGACCTACAAGGTCCTCGTTGATCTCGGCTCGGCTCCTGGGGCGAACAGCAACAATACTGTCATCACTAACCCCGGCAGTACACAGCAAATCCAAGCTACCGCGCCTACCGCTGTTTCTCTTGTTGTAAAGCAACCTACCAGCGGGTCGGTTGATATTTTCCAAGTCCTGCTAGCCAACGGCACCAAAGCTTTCTACGTAGACAGCACGGGTGTTGTTCACTTCGGAACCGGGACTTCTTCGGTCACGTCTTCGGCGTTCATTAGTTCCGCTGCTAACCCTGCGGCTACGGGAGTTTTCCGTGCGGCATCTTCGGACGTTGGATTGGCTTTCCGCAACAACGCAAACACTGGCGATGTCACGATTGCCAAGAACAACTCCGATGTGTTGACCTTCAATGGCACTCCCGGCTTCGCGGTTACACAAGCCGGAGCAAGTTTCGGAGACACTGTATCCTTCACAACCCCCGCAGCAAACCGAACTATCACCTTTGCTGACCCCGGTGGGAATGACAGCGTGGCTTATCTCGCTGCGACCCAGACCTTCACGGGTAAAACTATTGGCACGGGTGGCTTGCTATTCGCTACCCAAACCGCTCCCGGCAACCCCGCTGGCGGCAACATCCTCCTGTATGCAGATAGCGGCACTGGCAACCTCGCTTGCTTAACCTCTGCTGGCGCAAACTGCTTGCCCTCTGCTGGAGGCGGCGGCACCGTAGCACTTAGCGCGATCACGGCTGCTACCAGTACACCCGCTGCTATTAACAACGCTAACTTCCCTCAGAAATGGAACTGGCAGCTTACGACCAACGGCACCAGTGGATTCACCTTTGGCGAGTTCGCAGCATCGACTGCCACTAGTTCTAACCTAGTAAACATCAAGACTCTCGCCTCTTCCACGTTAAACCCGTTGACCATTACTGCACTGGGCAACGTAAACGGACTTCAAGTAAACAACATCGGTGATCTTACCTTCTTGGGTACGGGCATGTTGGATACTGGAACATCCTCCCAGACAGGTAGTGAGTGTGCCAATGAAGGTGTTACAGGTACAACCAACGGCCTCGTCGCCAAACTTAACACTTCCAACCAATGCATCAAGGCCACTACGTCTGATGTAGCTGGCGTGGAAGGTATCGTCGTCAAGGGCGGCGGCACAAGTGGTAACGCTGTCATCGCTACCTCCGGCGTGGTCAGTTGCACGTTTTCCAATACCGCAGTGGTAGGAGATTACGTTGGTGTCTCGACTACTACGGGTGGTGACTGCTTAGACTTAGGCTCTCAGCCTACCGCAGGCACACAGGTCTTAGGACGGGCGTTGACTGCTGGTGCAGGTAGCCAATCTGTCCTCGTCTACGGGCGCGGGATGCTTGCAATCACAGGCGTACCCAACCGCGTCACTACAGCCTTCGCTGGTGGTGTTCTTACTCTGTCTCTCCCTCAGGATATCGCCACCACATCAATCGTCCAGTTCGGCGGAGTTAAGAGCGGCACTTCTGGTATTTCCGGCTCCAGCGGCACCAACTCTTACGATGTCCGTTGCGGCATTGATGGCACTGCTTCTCAGGTCTGTGTGCTCACGGTTCGTGGCGCAGACTTCTCCGGCACTGGCAACAACAACGGCGGTGCCTTCGTAGCGAGAGGCGGAAACACTGGCTCCAACGGTTCAGGTGTTGCCGGGAACGCTGACTTCCAAGCTGGACAAGACACAGGAAGCGGCGGAAACAACGGTCACATTCAGATCGACGGCGCTTATGTCAAAGGCGCTACCTACACTACTGGAAACACTCAATGCTTCACTGCTGACAATACCGTTCAGGATTGCGGCACTAGCGCGGTGAACTTCGTAGGTGTGGCTGTAAGCTCCAACGGCAGCTCCGCCATAGTCGCTCTCTCCGGCACTCAAGTCCTCGTCAACTATGACGCAACCGTTAGCCCCTCAGCGGGATGGTTCGCGTGCTCAAGCGCCAGCGTAGCTGGCAAAGCCACTGCCCAATCAGGAGCTTGCTCCGCAGGCAGAACCATTGGAGTCATCGAAAAAGGTGGAACGAATGTTACGAGCGGTAACGTTACTCTGGCTCATTTCTAATGCCCTAGCGTTTGGACAGGGCATTACAGCCACTGGCAACGCCACTGCATCAGGCACACAGACAGTCTTTCAAACACAGGTAGCTTCTGCACCGCCTCCTCTGGCGTTTACGACTGTCTGCCCGTTACCTACTGCCAACCAGAATCAGACCTATGCGACCAACCTGAACGCTACGGGGGGCCTTGCCCCCTATGCATTTAGCATAGCGTCAGGAACACTCCCAACAGGTTTGAGCTTGGCTGCAAGCGGAGCTATCAGCGGTACGCCTAGCGGGACGGGGACATCGGTGGTGAACTATCTCGTCACTGATTCCAGCACTCCAGTTCCCCAAACGGCGCAACTTAATAGCTGCTCGATCACTGTCAGCCCTGCTCCTCCCCCTCCCCTTAGTGTCAATACCTCCCCTCCTCCCCCTGCGGGTTTTACAGGGGTAGCGTATAGCTACACCTTCAGCGCGACAGGTGGAACTCCGCCCTATACCAACTGGGCCATTATCAGCGGCAATCTGCCGAATGGTCTTAGCCTGAATCCAAGTACCGGAGCTGTATCCGGTACGCCAACTACCGCCCAGACTTCCTCGTTCACTGCACAAGTGATGGATTCAATTGGAGCCACGGCCAATGCTCCCTTCAGCATCACCATCAACCAAGTGACTCCATCTGGAGGGACAGCCGACGAGCCACACCTTTGGGCCGACCCTCATGAAGTGGATTCGTCTATCGCAAGCCCCGCTGTCACGCGCTATTGGGGTGCTACTTCCACTGGCTGCCCAACCAACACAGGCAGTGTATGTAACTACGTTGGTGGCAACTTCACTACGTGGCAGAACATAGAAAATGATTATTGCGCAGACCTAGACAGGGACTGGAAGGTTGTAGTTACCCACCAGCTTCTAGTCTCAGGTCATGGCCCTGTTAATCTATGTGCCAAGACAGGAGCCACGCACTTCATCTCCTACATCTCGGATAGCCCCAACCCCTCCAAGGTAACCGTTTGCTCGGGAGGGATTAACGACTCTAACCAAGTTGGTCTAGACCCCGGCTCGCGTAACTACCAATGCGCCAACGGCACATGGCTCTCCCATATGTGGACTGCTGAATGCACAGGCTACTCTGGCAGCAAAGGTTGTGTCATCAGCGCCAATGCAGTAGACGGCAACGGCAAAGGCCCACATCATCATGCGTTCTTTGATGCGGAAATCCGGCCTAACACATCCATCGGCACGGCAATCCAAGTCTTCATGATCGACCAAGGGGCGGCCTTAAACTCTGCTGCCTCAAATGGCGAAGCCGAGCATATGTGGTATTTCCGTAACTACTGGCACGGCACCATTCCCGACAATCCTGTATTTCCAAATCCCGGAACCTACATCAACATCTCAAACTTCATTCGTATGGAATGTAAGTTCTGCGGAATCATGGATAGTTACATGGACCAAATAGGGTGCTCTCAAGGCTGTGAGAGCCACATCATACTATCCGTAAGCGCCCACGGACCCGAGCGCATCGAGCACAACTGGGTCGAAGGTTCCAGTGTCCCTCTCTTCCAAGGAGGCGGGTTGCCCGCCATCGCGGGGACGGTAACCAGTGACGTTGAAATTCGACGTAACAGATTCACGCGCTCCACTACGTGGATTTCAGCCACGCCTTGTTCTACTGGAAACTTCTTGGACGTAAAAGGAATCGTGGAGCTTAAAGAAGGGCAGCGAATCCTTCTTGATGGCAACATCTTCGAGAACAACTGCGGTGGTGGTCAGGAAGGTCAGACCATGACCCTCACGCCGCGTGTCGGTTCTGGTCCGTCAAACTTCGATGGCTACACTGAGCGGCTGGACGACATTCTTGTAAGCAACAGCATCATGCGCCACTCGGCGACATTCGTTCAGACGGATTCTACATCTGGCGGAGTTGGAAATGGCAACGGCGTCGGTAACCCTGGTCGTAGGTGGACGTTCATTGACATCCTAGGCTATGACTTGGGAACGGTTTATGGAACGACCACAGCTTACTTCTTCAAGAACGTCCAGAGCCGCCACAGTTGGACGGGCTGCATAGCTACCCGTAACGCGGCTGGCACGTCGTCAACCATAGACTGCACAGCCAGTCCCAGTACTGCCACGGGGCAACTTCAAACTGACATCCTTCCGGGTGATGCGGTATGGGTCAATACTTGCGCTAGCGGCGGGCCAAATCCAGACCCAAGCCCTACCAGCTTTCAGGTAGGCAATGGTTCTTTGGGTCCGGCCGCAACCAGCGTCACCAACTTAACTGTGACCTATCCCAACCCCGGAGCCGCGAGCAAGACGGCTTCGTGTACCTTGGTGGACCCGCAAGGATTCGTGGATGGTCTTAGCGCACGCCACATCACACTCGTCGCTGTCCCCCAGTCCATTAAAGGCGCAGGAAACTGGACAGCGCCAAGCTACGCGTCGACGGGCAACATATCCTTCAACAAAAACACCACATACCAAGACGACATCTTCGCCGTCAATGGCAGCTACGGTGGATGGGGAGATAGTCTCTCAGCTCCTGGACATGAAGGCACAATCACCGAGAACTACCAAGACACTGCCACTTTAGTTGGCAATCACTTGCTGTTCTCCATGTCTCGCCCGCTGAGTCAGTACACAGAGTACGGCGGTCCCAACTCTGGGGCAAAGCCTCCTGTAACTATCTGGTCCCCTGCTAACATTAGCTGCGCAGGTGCCTCGGCTGACTCCACCTGCTTCGGCTTCACCAACATGCGGAGCGGGGCAGCCTTCAACGTGGCGGACTCCGACTACCACGGGTACGCCCTCCACAGCTCCAGCCTATATAAAGCTGGCGGTTCTCGCCAGGCTTCTGACGGCACTGACATGGGCGCTCGCATTCCTAACATCGACAACGCCCTGACTCGTCCCCAATACGTCTGTACCAACTCCTCGAAATGCACCCAGAACGGTACAGTCCATGGACCTTACGTTTACTAAATGCCTGTAATTCAAGGAAACAGCAGTCCTCTCTATACCACGTCCACGACTGTTCAGAACATTCTGGACGCGGTGTCGCAAGACATTCGTTCGCAGTTGTCCTCGCAGGTTAATACCGGTGGGCAGCCGATTCTGCTTGACTATCTGAATCGTACCCAACTGGAGATGCTGCGGGCGAGCAGGTGGCAGTTCTTGCTCTCTGCTCCACAACGTTTCATTACACAATTGGGAGTAACCGATTATTGGCTTGGTACTCCTGGGCAAGCTCCCCCTGGAGCCTATGACACTCTCCTTAACCTGGCGGATCTTCGTACCATAAAGCCCGGAACGGTTTACGACCGAACGAACAATGTGCCTCTGGGCCGAGTCGATGAGGCTCCCCTAGTAGCAAAGCTGGAGTATCCCGATGCCAGCTTTCGGATGTTCCGCCCTTCCGATTGGCGACAGAGCCCTACAAGTCCACAGGTCCTGAACATCTACCCGGCCCCGGATAACCAGGCAATCTATAAGCCCCAACCCATGCCTGCAATCTGTGGAACCATGGCAGGAGGCGCACTAGGCTCCAGGATCTACTACGTCACTCTGACCTACGTGGACTCGTTAAACAACGAATCTAGCTCTCCACAAGTGAGCAAGATCTTTGTCCCTGCGGGCAGCGTATTGGTGGTCAATCCTCCAAATCCCCCGATTATTCAGGGCACCACTGGAATCCGCTACGACCGTTACAACGTGTACGTAAGCACCAACAACACTCAGTTCCAGCAGCACAAGCAGAACAACTCTCCGATCTCATACCTCCAGGCGTGGGTTGAACCCACCAGTGGTATCACCACGAACGGAGCACTGGTTCCTTCGACCAACAATGTCGAGCCCATTGACGGGTACATCATCGAGTTTCGCTACTTCAAGCAACGCGTTCAACTCAACAGTAATACTGATCCCTCTACCGTCATCCAGATTCCGGATGACTACAAAGATGTGGTGGTATCTGGAGTCAACGCCAGGGCCTATCAGTACCTTCGTCAAGGACAAGAAGCCATGCGCGAGTTCCAACTTTTTCGAGATGGCCTAACCCAAATGGTCCGAGACATGAACCTGCACCCGCGTGGACAGGAATACCTTAAGCCCGACGGGTCCTCGATTGGTGGCACTCTCCCCGCAGTCGAAACTATCGACCTCTCTGTACTGAGTAACTAAACCCCTTTTTAGGTAGGAATGTCGATCTACAAGTCCCCCCTTCGCCCCTTTGATCCCATCATTGTGGACGATCAGCCTGTCCCGATAAGTCGTTACTTCCGTGATGACTTCGCCGGGTCGGGACAGGACAGTTTTACCGATCCCCCTGCTCAAGATCAGAGCATGTGGCAGAAGCTTGTCAACATCATGCCGATTGCGTCTGGGACCATTAAACGACGCTTTGGGTACGCGAGCCTCAGCAATTTTACGTTCGCCTCCGGGGTGGTTCCCCAACATCTCTACACCTACCAGAGAGACATAGACGGCCTGCGGAAGATCCTGGTCTCCACCACACAGCCCGTCCCTGGGAGCCAGTCAGCGCTAGTCGCTCCTTACGACATGCTCTCGTTCATGGTCCTCGATCCCACGCTTCGAGGCAGCTTCCACTACACAGGTGTGAAGCCGCTCAAGACCATGAACATCACGAACGTTCAGGTCCAGAACAACGTCGTGACATTGACGGGAAACAACACTGTAGCTGTAGGCGACTTCCTGTCTGTCTCTGGACTATCGGTGGCGACGTTCCTCAATAGTGCCACAGGTTTGCAGGTTGCCAGTCGAACTCCGACCCAGATCACCTTTAACTTCAATCACGCCAATCTTGCATCAACGCCTGACACTGGCACCGCAATAACCAAGAGCGATCACACCTACTTCCAAATCGACGCCAGTAGATTCTGGTGGATCAAGGGAGATGGCAACAATCCTCCCGGCACGGGAGGCTGGCCCTGGGACATCAACCTGTATGACAGCAACTTCATCTACCTCTCGGTTACAGAGCTTAATTTCTCTAGCCCGAACGATTGCAAGCGCCAAGAGTCGCTCAATCCGTCAATCGGTCTTAAGGGCTTGCCGTTCTGCAAACGATTCTCCACACCTGGAGACTTCGTACTTTCCCCGGAATCGGTTCGAGTTGTCCCTTACAGCAACGGAGTTGCACAGCCTGCTTTCATTCTTGGACACACTCGATGCGAACTGCACGGGCCGTTCCTAAATCAGAACTTCAACTCTCCCGGTAATGGGAATCTTCCTCCCAACCTCACTACTCTCGAAGTTCACTATCGTTGGGGTGGAACCGATCCTTCGCCCGTCTACAACACCCGCGAGATCTATACCTTCGCCTGGGACCCGACCACAAACATTCGATACGGTCTGATTCAATGGCAGACTGCCAATTGGAACGCCACCACTCAACAGTACGATCCTCCGAACGACTGGTCTCTTCACAATAATCTTGTCGCGGGAGTTACGGGCCTGCCTGCCTTCGATCCCCAGGGATTCGGTGGCGGTCCTGTCAGTGGCAATCCTCCTGCCTTCGTTGACACTACTTCCGGGGGCAGCAACATCATTGCCCTCAATGAGGACGGTTCGATCTATGCCAGTGGCGTTTCTTCCGCTACCGTCCCGCTACCTTCGGACTCTCCCCGTGTAGTTGTCTCCCGGAACTCCGCCTACATCTACGGCACCCAAGGTAGCAACACCAAATGGGACGGGAACGTTGATCCCAACGGAAACGCTACCGACGTTACCAAATGGGGCATAGACGTAAACAACGTCGGCAATAGCAGCTTCGGACCTAATCTCCCCACCACCTTCCACGACTTCGGGGACAAGGGAATCCCCTGGAGCAATCCCAACAACATCCTCCTAGACGATGGACAGGTTGCTACTGTCACCCAGATTGCACCCGGCGTAGCAAACGCTCTAGGCGCTGGCACGTTCAACATGAACGCCGCTGGCAACATCCTCGGTCTCAAGGTGGACGTTAAAGCCGCCATCAGCTTCAATAGCTCAGGCATTACTTTCGTCCGACCTACAGCTTTCGTAGGCACCAGCAACCAGAACGTTTCTCCTTTCGCCAACCCGCAGAACGCAATTGATGGCCTGGCCAGCACCAGCTCTACAGGTTCCGGACACTACATCAAGGTCCCCGATCCCGGCACCCATCAACTTACAGTAGAAGAAGTTCTTGCAGTAGAGACTTGGAAAAGCTTCCCCGCTTACACCGGGCCCGCTGCATCTGCAATCAACCTGAAGATAACCTGGTCTTCGAACTTCACCACTGGTGGCAACACACAATTACGCTTGAGTGTAGATGGCGTGAACTTCACCACTATCGCCAGTTCTAGCTCTAGTGCCCCCCAAGGGCTGACTACTCTAGTCTTCCCCCTGGCCGTCAATCAAGACCTGACTAAGCTTCAGATCATAGGGCAGGCTGCTGTAGACGGTACAAGCAGCACAGGCTTGGCTTCGTTGACGATTGTGGATATCTGGGTGGAAGTCACTGGCCCGCAGACCAACGTTCCACCTAACACCAACCTGGTCATTACCCTGCTCAAGGGCGGTCAGATCTACGGACAAGCCAAGTCACTGGCCCTCACCAGCGGCACACTCTCCACCTTAACTTATGGTGGAACCACCGATCTTTGGGGCGGGGTGTGGAGTGCAGCGGACATTAACGATCCCAACTTCGGAGTCCTGATTACCGATCAGAACAACGCAGTCGGGGTGACCACCATCTCGATTGATTCTGTAAAGGTCACGGCCTATACCTCGGGCGCAGGAGTAACCCTCTCCAACTTGAGCAACGCAGGAAACGTGGTGCTCACGGTAGGCAGGGTCTACTATGTGGCGTTCAAGAACAGTTTGACCGGGCACATCAGCGATCTCTCTTTCCCGAGTGCCTCCACTGGTCCCTTAACCAATAAGGCAATCACTCTGGGGCTCCCCGTTAATCTTGATCCTCAAGTCACCTCCAAGGTGATCCTTGCCACCGCAGACGGTGGAGATCCTTCGGTCTTGTTCCTAGTGGCAGAGGTTCCCAACTCCACTACCTCTTTCGTGGATAACACTGTGGAGACTTCGCTGGTCGTTAACCAGCAATATCTCTTCACCGATGAGTTCGGAAACGAATTCGGGATCTCGCAAAACGATCCTCCTCCCCAGGGCACTCTGGCCATCAAGCACAAGGGCCGCATCTGGATGGCAGTTGGACAAAACTTATTCTTCTCCAAGAGTATCACCGAGCTGACGCTTCCCAATGGCTTCATCGCCGGGAAATATGAGGAGTCCTGGCCCCAGGATAATTACTTCGATATCTCAGCGGGCGCTGAAACCATTCGCGGCTTGCTCTCTGATGGTTCCCAATTGTATATCGGCACCGAGCGTCACATCCGTATTCTCTTCGGAGACAATCCGGACAACTTCCAAGAACCCGAAGTGGTACATCAAGAAGTCGGAATCCTCAATCAAGATGTATGGCAAACCGTCTTCATTGAAGGCGCACCTGCGGGTGCTATGTGGATCACTCCTGACTTCCGAGTAGTGGGTAGCGACTTCAACCAGTATCAAGACGTGGGCCACCCCATTCAGGACATCCTGAACTCCATCAACCCCGCAGCCGCTCAGACCGCGCACGCGATGTTTGTATCGGATGGCGAGTTCGATCTCTATATCTTGGCCGTCCCCACTGGCACGAATACCTATTGCGACACCCATCTGATCTATGACATGCGTTCGCGCAAGTGGTTCCCCTGGTACCCGAGTACCCAGAGCACTTCCATGCTCTACAACGTCTCGGCTTCAGGCCAGCCTATGTGGTTGTTCACTGACCTTCAACATTTGCTGGAGTACAGCAGGGATTCCGTAGACGACAGCGGTACAGTCTTCCCCGCATCTGCGCAGACTTCTTGGCTCCACATGAGCAGTCCCACGCAGCGGAAGATCCTCAATGAACTTGATATCATCGGCGACCCGGCCCTGACGGTTACAGTCGAGGGTGCTTCTACTCAGGCGGAGTTCCGCGTTCCCAAACTGTGTGCCCTGCAAGAGTCCCTTATTGTGGATGCTCTGGGACACTACAAACTTCTCCTGGCTGCGGCCAACACCAACTCCCGCTACTATCGCTTTACCTTTATCTCGGGTGGGCAACAGAACATCCTCGATAGCTACAGTGTACTCAACATCTCAGTCCATAGCTTGTAATGCGCGTCACTGATCCAAAAGACCCCACCATACTCAATAAAGAACTGGGCAACAAGGTGGATGCCCTTCGCAAAGAGTTCAACTCCTTGCGGGACATTGTTCATCAAGTGCGGCATCAGGTGGTGCTCAGCAACTTAGATAAGGCCAAGACTCTGGCCACCAACAACTGTGTCTTCACCTGGACGGGCGCAAGTAACCATCTCTCTTGGAACAACTCGGCAGTCGTGGACGTGGTGAACACCACCTACCCCATCTACGCAGGCACGCTGACCTTGAGCCCTAGCACCTTCTACTGGATGGTCTGGAACAAAGAGCACAAGGTCATGACCGCTCTAGCAGACATCCGAACACTGTTCTCTGGGAACTCGGGACAGGCCCTCTCTGGTTCCCACGCAAGCGACAACAACATAATCATCTGTCAGATCTTCACTGGCACCGGAGGACAAACCGGGATTGCTGGTGGAGGTGGCAGTACAGGTGGAAGTGATCTCATCGGAGCGAGGTATAAAAATTTCTAAATGCTCCACGTCTCTATCAATTGGCAAGTCTTCTACTACTTCCTGGGCGCATTGTCGCTCATGGTAGCGGGAGCCTATGCCGGAATCAAACTCGGAGTCCACGTTGTTTCCTTCTTCGTGAGGATGGATACGAAGCTTGATGCTGTCGATGTGAAGGTTGACACCATCATGACCAACCACCTTCCGCACATTTATGAGCGTTTAGGAGAGAGGTTTGAAGTTACCAAAGATTCGATTAGCTACTCCCGAGGAAATCGTCTCGATAGAAAAGACGAGCGATCTGACCCCTAGAAGTCAGGTATGGGAGTGTGGGGGCATCCTGGGAGTCACCCGGCTGGCAGCCGAGATTGATCCGGTTTACTACGGGGCAGCAACGGACACTCGCAAATACTTCTTCATCTGGGGCCTGGAAAACATCCTTCGGGGGAATGGCCTCACTGAGTACTACTTCAATGTCCCCGTCTCGGACAAGAAATATCTAGAGATCGTGGAGCACTTCGGCGCGGTAAAGACCTCCCGCGAACCGGAATTCCGCTTCAAGAAACAACTGTAATGTCAACCAAGACTACTACCACTTCACAGAACCAGAGCAATCTTCAGTACGACCCGAAGTCCCTGGGGACTTACCAGAACCTTACGGGCTCTGCGGGCAAGGTCCTGTCGGGTTACATGAACAACCCGTTCGGGAATCCGTTCTTCAACCTGGGAGCGCAGTTCGCCCAGAAGGGCGCGTCTCAACAGGGGCAGAACAACATCAATGCCATGACCCAGAACATGCTGACCAGTGGCTTGGGTGGGCAAGCAGGCGCGGGCTTCAAGATGGCGCAGCTCGGCAAGATTGGGAGATCGAATGCTTCCATGATGAGCCAGGCCAACCTGGGCAACGTGATGCAGGCTCTGCAACGTCAACTTGGAGCAGCGGGCACGGGTCTGGCGTTCCAACCATTGATGACCGGAACCAGCAGCACGGGACAGGAAACTCAAACTAAGAGCGGCTTGGGGACCTGGTTACCACAGCTCCTGAGCACCGGCATCGGCGCGGCCATGGCTCCCTTCACAGGTGGCGCAAGTATGCTTGGCCCCACGATGGGTGGCAGCATGGGCGGTGGAATGGCAAGTGCTATGGCACAAGGCGCACCTTCCCCCTTCAATCTCCCCGGCAACTCTTTCTCGATGCCTAATATCTGGGCGGGCAGTTCGCCTTCCATCCCGAGCTTCAACCCGTTCACGTTTAGCGGAATCGGATCATAATGGGTATCTACGATTCACTACTGGGTAGTTCCTTTTTAATGGGACCCAACCAAGCGATGAGCATGAGTCGCCAACTTGGTGGACTGCGTGCTATGCAGATGATGCAGAGAGAGTCGCGCTATGCCGATCCTCGCCCCATGAGAAGCATGGGCGGGAGAACGCAAGCGTTCAATCCCTTTGGTGCGGTGGCTCCCGACCAGCCTGACTATTCTCAGTTCACCTTTAACCAGGACGCCCACAACATGGCGGGCAAGATGCTGGAGCCTTATGGCCTGCATCCCCTAGAGCCAAGCCAGGTAAATCCTTTTGCCCTCTTCCCTAATCGTGGGTTCTTCGGACGCCACCCAGGGATTACCAACGCTCTAGAAGGCGGGATCTTCGGTGCAGCCTCTGCACAAGGCGCAGACACCTGGGGAGAAGGCATCTCCAATATCGCTCGATCTATGATCGAAGGCCCGCAGATGCGGCACCAGATGCTGGAGCGCCAGTTTGCTCAACCCTTCGAGGCTGCCGCTGCCATGGAGAAACTCCACGGCCTGGGCCTGGAGAACCAACTCCACGAAGCTCAGATCCAAGAGGCTCGGGCGCGGGCGGAGAAACTCGGACAAGATCCCTGGCCGAAGTATGGAGAGCGTTTCAACACGGACGATGGCTCGGTGTATGTGGTAGATCAGAACACAGGTATGCCTAAGCAGGTAATGCCTCCGGGTTCCGTCTCTAAGCCTGACAAGGCTCCCACCGGAGTCCTGGGGATGTACGAGCCCTTCAAAGCGGATTATCTGAGGCGCAATCCCAAAGCCAACGAGGAGCAAATTCAAACCGCTTTCGCCAAGAGTCGCAGAGCCGGGAGTGCCGGACGCGCAGGCAAGAGTGTGATGGCAGTAGTTAATGGGAAGCTCCAGGAAATTAAACCTGGCGACCCCTGGCCTTCAGGCGCAACCTCCCCAAGCGTAGCCGAAGGCACCAAGGCAACTTACACCCAATCTCAATGGGACAAAGCCCACCGAGATGTCTTCATGGGCGCGGGAACCAAAGCCCGCTTCTGGCTGGACAAGAAACTCAAGAGCGGAGAATCTGTTGACTTCTCGAACGAGAAGCAGAAGCAGCAGTGGTTCCAAGAGAACTACGGCGACCGCCCACAGCCATTTCCTAATCTGCCGCAACCTTTTGGTGGCGTGCAGGTGCTGCCCTCTAGCGTGGTCAACACGCCCAACGACATCCCCGATAATCCTTACGAATAGTGCCACAGAATCCTGACATCAGATCGGTCCTCGATCCTCTTCAGGTGGATAAGAGTCTCAAGAAAACCGCTTGGGACTCCTACTACGGAGCGAACAGCCCCGATGAATTCCGCCAGAAGTTCGACTCCCTCGCTATCCCAAAGGAAGCTAAAAAGCAACTTTGGGATATGAAGTTTGGAGGGAAACCGAAAGTAAACTTCCCGATCCCACAGCCCTTTGAAACTGGGCCACAGCTTCCGGAGAAACCGGAGCAGCCTGGAATTGTCTCCCAGGTCCTAAGTGCGGCCTCGAATATCCCCTTGCTGTCTGACTTGGGGATACCTTCGAGTCGTGGACCGATGCCTGTCAAGGGTGCAGGTGTAGCCGATGTGACTGGAGCCCGAGGTTATCCCGAGATGTATCAGGGAGCCAAGGAGTTCTATAACGCGGACCAATACGCAGATAAACGTCGCGCACAATACCAGGGAGCAGCTCGTACCATTGGTGGCGCGATGGAAGCGGCCAAGCCACTGATGTATCTCTCCGCAGCGGAAGCCCCCATCGACTTCGCCGCAGGTCTTGCATTGAGTCAAGCAGGAAGTTATGGGGCAGAACATATCTCCCGAAACTACTTCAAGGCTTCCCCTGAAGCGCAGCAGCTCTGGGGACAGCTAGGCGGATTCCTGCCCATGGCAGGAGGCATGGCACGGGGATCTATCCGTGGCTACAAAGAGCTTCGTTCCAATTTGGTTTCGAAACTAGCCGATGACATGTTGAAGCAAGGAGCTACGCCAGAGATGGCACAGCAAGCTGCTGAACATGCGGTGCAGATGTATGAAGCCACCGGGGACGCGCAACGCATTGGGGCGGAGAACGCTGAACCTCCGAGTGCTACAAAGGTTGCCAAGATCCAAGGAAGGAAGATCGCAGGTGGAGTGGTTGGAGCCGCACAGCACGCAGCTCCCCTGCCTGAAGAACAAAAGGCAACTCCTATTCCGGAGTTCCAGCAAGCCCCGGTCCCGACGGACAAGATCGCAACTCCCACGGAGACGTTCGCCCAACCGGAGACACCTAAGACAACTCCCGCCCGTGAGATACTGTCGAGTAGTCCATCTTCTGAGTCTGCCTTTATGGAGCCTCCGAAAGTGGAGGCTGCTCAGCCGACCGACGTGCGATCTGAGACTCGCCATAACATAACTACCGACGCTGTAACTGGAGAGCAGAAGGTTGCCCGCAAGGAACTTCCTCCTGCCCAGGAGCGGGCGCAGCAGTACGTCAACGACTATCAGAACTTCGACAAGGAGCAGCAACAGTTAGAGCGCTCCCTCAAGAACGGCAGACTAAAGAATGCCGACGCCACGCGCCAGCGAGTCGAACTCCTCAAGCAACTCAAGGACAAAGCCTGGAGGAACTATGTCCAGTACGCAGACAGGGGAGATGTAGTAGATACCCTGAAGGGCCTGGCCCCTCAGCTCAAGTCTCTTGCCGATCAAAGCTCTCTCCTCCAGAGCATCGGCAAGCATCTCGCCGACGGCAGCTACACCCTCTACAAAGCAACTGCGGACAAGTCCAACAAGACTTATGTTCCGGATGACCTGATTCAGTCTGCCCTGGGCACAGGCCGCACGAACGTAGTGCCTCCCGTCCCTAAGGACTTCGTTGACTCCTTACCCGAAGGCTCCTACAAAGAACAGCTCAAAGCTCTCAATCCTCGCAGCCAGGAAATCCGTCAAGCCTGGGTATCGAAGTATCTTCTCCAGACCTCCGGAGAAGTCCGCAACCAATACGAGGCGCTTAATGACCGCTTCAACGTCGCACTCAAAGTAAAAGGCGTGCGACCGGAGGAGTGGCTGCCCCTCACTGCCGAGAGCAAACCCGAACCCAAAGGCCTCCCCGCTTATCGCCCGGAGACTCCTGCCCCCGCTGTCAACAAGCCTTCTGCCTCGGCTACCGAGCGCAACTCGATCATCGAGTACTACCAGAAGCAACTGGCTGCCGCTAAGACCGACAAGGATCGGCAGATGTGGCAGAAGTCAATCGAGAAAGAGCAGAAGAAACTCGGGAAAGTCCCTCCCACAGAGGTCCCCAAGACCGAACCTCCCCTACCTAAAAAGGGGTTCAGCGAACAGGAGTTGCCTGATGAGATGCGCTCCTTCCTCTCTGCCAATGCCACCATGGGCATGAGAGCGGACGGAGACATAGGCGCACTCCGTCAACTTGCACAGTTCGGCGACCCCAAAGTTTCTAAACGCGCCCGCCTCTATCTCAAGGCCCTAGGTCATGAAGTCCCCAAAGTTTCCAAAGCCAGCAAAGTGGAAAGTGCCCCATCAACCTCCGAGGGCACCCCTGCTGAAAAGTCTCTCGAAGCCGCCCAGAGCGCCCAGGCCGCAGGAAAACCCCTTTCGCCTCTCTCGCGGAAAGAAGTTCTAGATGTAGTTGACAAAGAAATAGCTAAAGCAGGTTTCGACAAAGCCATCGTCAAAGACATTCGCAAGCTGGTGCTCGACACCTACGCCCGTGAAGTGGCGGCAGGTAACGAGAACGCCCTTGAAGATGTCAAGGGGGTGATCCAATCTTTTGCGAACCAGAAGGGGGTATTCTCCTTCCGTCGCATACCGGGTACGCCGCAAGGCCCGTCCGTTTTCAGCAGACTCGCTGACACTCTAGACCGAACTCTCAACAAATCTGAACAACGCCAGCTCGCAGAGAACGTTCTCCGTGAAGGCACAGGCTCGCTCGCCAGGGACAGAGAAAAGGTTTTCCATCGCCTGGAGGATCACCTTGACCGCCACGACGGGGACAATGTAATGGAGTTCCGCGAGTTCATGGACGCCGGTGAAGGCAAGCCAGGGGCACGCTTCCTCAATCCCCAAGACCAAGCCATCGCCAACGACCTGCACCAGATGTTCCAAGAACGTTGGGCAAAGCTCCAGCAGATGGGCATTGTTGATCCCACCAACGCGGGAATCCAAAACTATCTCAAGCACCTTTGGGAGCGCCCCAACCGCGCCATCGACAGGAACCTCCTGTTCGGTAAGCGCCCGATTGCAGGCCCAGGAACCTTTCTCAAAGAACGCTTCTACGACTACATGTCAGACGGTCTCGACGCAGGACTAAAGCCTGTCACCTACAACCCCATCAAGATGCAGCTCATGGGGATGTTCGAGATCGACCGCTTCATCCGTGCACATGAGATGAAGGACGACCTTATGGCCTCCCGCACCTCGACAGGTGCCAGGTTGATGAAGTGGTATAAGCTCGGGGAGTCAAAGCCTCCGGGCTGGCAGAAGATTGATGACCGCCTATTTCAACCGAAGTTCATGACCAAGAGCGGCCTCACCGAGGCTGGAGCATACTGGGCGCATCCTGACGTAGCCAAGGTCTTCAATAACTACCTCTCCACCGGATTGCAAAACGAAGCCTGGTATCGAGGGGCCCGACACTTTGGCAACTTCCTCAACCGGATGCAGCTCTCGACTTCTGCCTTCCACGCCACCTTCGAAGTCCTGAACTCAACGATCTCTGAAGTGGCTCTGGGTTTCCAGAAAGCATTTAACAACCGCGACTTCGGTGCCGCAGCCAAACATATCTTCCGTTCTCCTGTGGCTGCCGCTCATTACTGGAAGCTCGGCAAGATGATCGAAGCTGAATACCTGACACCTTCGAACAATCTCCAATTGGCTTCTCTCGCTAAGTCCCTGGAGATCGCAGGCGGCAGGATTGGCCTCGACCCGCTCTACACTAACAACGCAGTCGAAGCTTTCCATCGTGCAGTGACCGACCGTTCTCTAAAAGCCCTGCCCCGTGCAGTAGATGCATTGGTGGAGAAATCTTCTAACTGGCTCATGAAGAACATGGTCCCCCGAATCAAGATTGGGATGTTTGCGGAGATGGCCGACCATCGCCTCAACGAACTCATGAACGCCGGAGCCTCCCGCGAAACCATCTCGACTGAACTTGGAAAGCTCTGGGACTCTGTGGACAACCGCGCCGGACAGCTTGTCTATGACAACCTCTTCTGGAGCAAAACGCGCAAAGACCTGGGCTTCTTAGTTATGCGTTCTCAAGGTTGGAACCTTGGTACGTTACGAGAACTCGGGGGAGGAATGGTCGATCTCGGCAAGATGTTCGGAGGGAACACCCGCTTGACCGAACGCACAGCCTACATCATGGCGATGACTGCAACCATGGGATCTCTGGGTGCGATCTACCACTACATGGAAACAGGTCAAGCACCCCGGAAGCCCGCAGACTATTTCTTCCCTGGCAAAGAGGGCCAGAAGAAATCCTTCCCCTCTTATATCCGTGACGTAGGTGCGCTGCTGCACGCCTTGAGTAGCCCCAACAAGCTTCAGGGTGTAGGCACGATTGCTGCCCACAAACTCAACCCAGAGTGGCAGCTCCTCTACGACCTCTACACTAACCACGACTTCTACGACACACAGATCTATGACCCCGGAGATCCGGCTACCCGTCAAGTCTGGGATGTCGCAAAGTACATCGGGAAGCAGGCAACTCCTATCTCTATCCAATCTGCCATGGAACGGCACCGTACAGGTGAATCGTGGGGTAGCTCGGTGGGTGGCTCCCTCATGGGTATCACTCCCGCGCCCAAGTACATCGGTCAATCCCCTGCGGAAGAGATGGCCTTCGAACTTGCCAAGCGCAAGATGGAATCCGGCCCACACTCCAAAGACGAGTTCGCCCGTGAGCAGGCTTTCCAGGAAGTACGCCGCACTCTCGCACAGCACGGCAAGCTCGACTTCAACCGTGTTCGCCAGCTTGTAGCCGATGGCAAGGTCACCGCAGAACAGGTAGACCGTATCTACGATGAGCAAGGCATGGGTGCCTTGGAGCGCCACGTCGCCAGATTAGACAACCTCAAAGACATGTTCACTATCTGGGATCTGGCCGACCCCAACGAAAAAGTCCAACTCCGCTCTCGTATTCTGGATGTTTACGATAACGATATCGGTCGCCTGTCTCAGGACCAGCGTGAGTACTACACTCGCAGAATTCGCAGTGAAGTGCTACACTAGAAATAAGATCTGGTGTTTTCAGATCTAATAAGACGAATAACGCAAAGAGGGGTTCTCCGGAACCCCTTTTTAGGTAGGTATGAATCTTCGATTTTGGGCAGGCAAATATGAAGCCTCCCTCGCCACGACAGTACGCAGAGACACCCGCGAACGCTACGGCATAGCCCTCAACCACATCCTGGAATACCTTGGCCCCCTCCATCCCAAGGATGTCTTCAAGATCGACGCCAAGAACTACATGGCCCACCGGCTCTCTAAGGGCCTAGCTCCCAACACGGTTCGCCAGGAGATCTTGGTAGGCTGTGCTTTCTACAACTGGCTCATCGAAAACGAAGTCGTAGAGTACGGCCACAATCCGTTCTCCCGTGTCAAGAAGCCTCGCGCCCCTGAACCACTACGTCGGGCACTCTCTAAAGACACTCTCGCCAAACTGTGGGCTGCTGCGGAGAAGAAAAGTGATCTGGTGATGTTGTCTGTGGCATTGCTTACTCCCCTTAACGCCAAGACAATTGCCATGCTGCAAAAGAGCAACTTCGATTTCGAGCGCAAGCAACTGGTGTGCGAGAGGAGCAAGACAGGTGTGGCCCTGATTCTTCCTGTGGCCGATGAACTCCTGGAGCTGGTAGCTTCTCTCCCCGAGGGTCCCCTCTTCCCCAAGGTAATCCTTGACCGCAGGCCCGGCTCTGTGCTCTCCCGCCGCTTTGCGGTCCTAGCAAAAAAAGCCCTGGGGTTTAACCCAGGGCTACATGCGCTGCGCCATACCTTTGCAACCGACGCACTTCAAAGCGGAGTTGACATCCGGACCGTTCAAGCACTACTCGGCCATAAGTCAATAATGACGACCGCTCGTTATCTTGCGCCAGCGGACACTGAATCGGTCAGAGGGTTCTTGGAGACTAGGTTGCTGAAGCTTCAATCACCTTTGTCTCCGCCTCCTGAATCCCCGTAGCTTCTTCGATCTGTTCTGCACAAAACCTTAACGACTGTATTTGTGCAACCAGTTCCATTCGCTTCAGGGGATCTTGTTCTCTAGCCAATACCGCATCCAGCTCGTTCGCCCGACGACGCCAATCGTTCCGTAGTCTTAGAGCGTCGAAAAAGCTTAGAGTCATACGTACTGATAGTAGCACGCTTAGGAGGCCCTAACCAAGCGCCATAATATGCCAACAGATCAAGGGCACCTGATAGGGTCGCACAGCCAGCACCGAAGCGTAACCATCCCCTAGACGCTACGGTGAATATCGCTGCTCCTAGAGTGAACAGCACACACGACAACAGGGAACATAGGAGAAGCTCTCTTCCCCTCATTTCGGTCCTTTTGTTACCTTTGTTTTGTTTAAGCAGTCCGGGAGGGACTGTACAGTAGATACTGTACTTATTGCGCAGAAGCAAGTAAAATTATTGTACGTTACGAATTCAGAACAAGCCCCGAAAGGGGCTTTTTATTTGGGCACAACTGGGCACAAAACCTGGACTATTTTGTGCCCTTTTTCTTTGTGGCAGAACGCTAACCCACATGGAATCAACAGGGCTTATGTTATATATTTGGGTACCGCGCCCTGCCACAGGGACATTCAAACTATACACCTGCAACAACTTCTGCCTCAACCGTGGGCACAAGTGGGCACAAAATCGTGCCCATCTGATCCGCTACTTCCCGGTCTTTCTCCCGAATAGCGTGCGCATAAACCCGAAGCGTGAGGCTTGGATCGGCGTGGCCGAGCCTGGTTGCCGCCGTTCGGATATCGACTCCTCGGGAAACAAGGAGAGTTGCGTTGGCGTGCCGGAAGGCATGAAGGCCCCCTGGCTCAATCCCGAGTCGTTCGAGGAGGGGTTGGAGCTTTTGGAATACGATGTCATGGCCATCAAGAGGGGTGCCGTTGCGGGTGCTAAACACGAATCGCAAAGGGTCTCCCCCTCCAGCACAATGACGTTCAAGGGCATCAGCCAGAGCTTTGGATACCGCGAGCGTTCGTAGTGCGCTCGTCGATTTCGGGGTCTGTACTCGACCCTTCCATACACTCTGCCGCACTTGCACTGTATGGTGTCGGGTGTCAACATCACACACCCTGAGTCCAGTGATTTCACCTGCACGTAGTCCTGTTTCAGCAGCCAGCCAATAGATAGTCCTATATGGTTCTTCGGCTGCGGCGATTATTCTTTGGATCTCCTCCAGGGAGAAGCACCGTCTCTTGGGTGGCTTCTTCCTTGGGAGCACAATGCCATCACAGGCGTTGTGAGTTACAGTTCCCCAAGATTTGGCGGTCTTCCATATGAGTCTGAAGGTGCCGATGATATTCCTGACGGTCTTGGGATTTAAGGTGAGGCCCGCGATGAATCTTTGAAGATGCACGGGTGCAATATCCCCCATGTCCATCTCCCCAAAATACGGAATAAGATACCTGTTTATGTGGTTCTTCTCCATGCTCTGAGTGGACAACTTGTGGGAGGGCATCACGGTGTCTCGCCAGTTGGTGGCAAATTCCCCAAAAGACACCTTGACCCTCGGACGATAATCCAGGGCATTTACTTCACCCAGGAGTCGGTCGAGGGCCCGTTGAGCTAAACGTTTAGTAGGGAGTTCCTGTAGAGTCCCCAATACCTTCGACTTGTGAACTCTCACAATCGCAGAAGTTGAGGCGCTTGCCACAGCTCCAGCAGAAGTCGTAGGTTCCCCATACGAAGGCTTGACATCCTCCCTCCACCTGGCGACCCACACCTTCTTCTTGTTTCCCCTGAGAAACAACCTTCCTTTCTGATACCTTCTCCGAGCCATTTTCTCCTGGCCCGTTGATTCCGGTACCATCATACAAGACACCTGTTGCTCTGTCATCTAGCTCCGGATGTGATACGCTATACTCCAATAGACTAAGGAGGCCCCAACACGCATGAGAAAGATGTGGCAATCCAGACTCTTCATCCAGTTCTTCTCCGGACCACCACTTCCAGAGGTGCCGCATGACTGCCGCGAATATGCGACTCCATTTCAAACCCTTGCGCCAGTTATTGTCCTCATACTTCCCTGCGCCGAACGTGTACACTCGGCCTAGTTCCCACAACGGATAGGCTGGTATGAGGTCCAGCCTATTCTTCCCTCCATCGTCCTTCGCGCCTTCCTTAAGCTTACTTGTTTGCTGCAATTTCTCTTGCGAACTCATCAAAACTCTTAACCCTTTTAATGTCCTTGTGGGTGTAGCCCTGATTGTGTGAATGATTCCGAAGAAAGACTCGGCAAGCAGGGTTGTATCTCTTGACTGCCTCGCAATTGTGGGGACGGTCATCGAGAAAGTAATCCAGTTCCAACGCCAAACCTAAAGGCCCCTTGTTGGGCGTGACCAAGACAGTCGGATTAGGAAGCCCGAACTTTTCCTGTAACCACTTGAAGGTTTGCAGCTCTACAGGTTCCCCTTTGGTGGGGAACCGGGATGTAATGAAGTAGGTTCGATTGAGCTGAATGAACCACTTGTCCAGCAGAGTCACACCACCCTCTTTGTTGAGGGTCGTGTGGAAGTTATTGATATTCCGGATGCGCCTCCAGACAGCAGCGATCTCTGCCTCGCTGAGTCCGTAGTTGCTCCAGTTCCAATCGACAGGCATGGTGCCTTCGACCGGGAGGCCAAAGAGATCCCGCGCCTCTCTGGTAAATGTGGAGATGAAATCTGCTAGGACATCATCCACATCCACCCCGACGCGGGGGCGAGTGTCAGTCATATATTCCTAGTCGGAATAGACAGTAATCCACCACTGCCCAGTACACAAAAGAAGGAACAACCCCTCCTTCGGATACTGCAATGACCCAATAGATTGCCGCTACTACACCTATGAGTACATAGACGATTTTTTCAAGTAAATTCATGGGGCGGCTTTCGTTTCCCTTCCCCACTTCCCACAATCCAGACAATGGAACCTGCGGTAGCGGTTATGCAACGTCACCACATGCCCTCGATACTCCACTCCCCCTCCACAAGTGGAGCACTTGGCCCGGTCTTTAACTACCCTGGGATGAGCTGTGTCATAAGGCTGGAGCCTCAGATAAACTTGCTCCAACGTCTGCACGTCTTGGGCACAATACTTCGCCATGTCATGAATGGCTTCCTTGTCTCCCGCCAGAGCCCTCAGCCACCAGCCCGGCCACTCACTGGGACAATCCTTGTGGTACTTCTTTTCATGGCACCCGAGAATGTCCGCAAGATGAACCAACCTGTTGCTGGAGAACTTGAAGGTCTTGTAGGCGATATACCAGGTATCGCGCTGCTTGGCTGGCGGAGGAGGCGTCAGTCCGTTGATAAGGCAACGACCAGCCAGGAATGGCTTGTCAAATCTGTCGCCATAATGCGCAACCAGAACGTCTGCCTCCTCCATAATTTGGAGGGCTGCTTCAAGCAGCCCTTTGTCACTAATCCCTTTCTTGGGATTGAACCAATCGGGAAATTCATCCACTGTGAGGACGTGGGCTTTCTTTTCCCCGAGCCACTTGTAACCGAAGCACACAATAGTGCTCAGGTCTGCATTGAGAGAATTGACACCTGCGGTTTCCAGGTCCCAAATGAGTATTTTCTGCATTAACGAGGTCTAAAGTGGACAATCAAATACAGCCCAAGGAGCTGTATGCACACCGATACCACTGCACAGATTGTCCGGATTCTTTCCACTACTGAGTCAGTTCCACTTTTCCCGAGAACATGGTGTTCATTGCCTCCTCTGCCATTTGAAAGAGCAGGTGAACCGTGTCGGGTGCGTCGAAGGGGCCTGAGGCTAAGACGCTGGCTTGATAGGCTTTGTTGTCACCTTTGAGGGTGACGGTATAGGTAATCTCGTATGACCCGCCCTTGCCAGACTTCACATCCACAATCAGGCGGTCAGCATCGAACGCGGTGACACTACTTGCTTGTACGTTTGTATTTTCCATCTATAACTGCTACGTCCTTTGACTGCAATAAACTGAACAACAACTTGTCCGTATCTTGACTGGAGCAGTAGTTCCTCATCGCCCGCTTGATTGCGGTATCTGAGAGCATGTCGTCCCCAATCACTTCCAACACCTTGGCTAACATCTTCCCCTGTGGGCTCATCGGCACCACAACCTCCCCGAGTTTCTTTTGAGAGTACTCATAGAGCGCGATTGCGTTCTTCACATCCTCAGCCGTGATGTGATAACGATTACAGGAGAGGGCGAGCAGGAGCGACAGACGGAGGACATGTGCCCCCGCTCGCGCAGCGAAGGGAGATAGCACCCCCAGATCGGGCATGAACATCTGATACCAAAGCCCGTAGGTGTCACTCGCTTCGTAGTCTAGGAAGTCCACTCTCCCTGCCGAAACATCGGTCAGGCCCTTAAAGGCGTCCATCAAGTCCGCTCGCTCCCGGAGGAGTTGCGCCCTCTGGGTCTTACTCATCACCCTGGAGGGGTCAGGAACTCTTTGGCGCTTGTGATCTTCCTTCACAATAAAGAATCGTGGCAGGAATCCGCCTGCGGCAGCGGTGGACGGCAACTGATCTTGGAGCCACTCTTTGGTACTGCCGCCTATGATGGTCACGGAAGGTTCTTCTACAGTCTGGATACTTCCGGCCTTGGTGCGGATACTGGTAGGAGCGTAATCAAGAAGGTCAGTAATATAAGGGATCATCCCTTCCTGATAACGCTCCTTGGAGAAGAAGTTGGCCAACTCAGAAGCCACCACAATGGCATGTCCCCCACATGCAATCAGATCTTCGTGGAGCTTCTCTTTGGTTGCCTTCCCTGAAATAACTTCGGGCTTGCGGTGGGAGGGAAGTTCACCGATAAGCTGCAACCCAATGTCCCGGATTGCGGTGGACTTCCCAATCCCACTAGGCCCAATCAGCAGCAAGTTCATCATCGGAAATACACGATGCACGTCCTGGTCGAAGTAGCACTTCCTGCCAATGGCTGCTCCGAACATGGACATTGCGCTGAATAGCAAGTAGCTGGTGGGGGGTTCCGCCAGGGGATAGCAAGCTAGATACTTTCTAAACCAGCTATCTTTTGGCAGATTTTTTAGCACTGAGTCTTTGCTGTTGGGCTCGACATACCTCATCGAGCCACTTGCCCCACCCGATTTCTCTGATACGATCACGGTCAGACTTATTCAATCCCAGGAGTTGCAGCTCGTCTGGATACTTTGTCAAGCAGGTCCTCCGCCTCTTTGAAGTTCCGGAGCCTTTTGGCTTCCGGCGTTTCGAGTTCTTCGACATAAAAATCATCCAGTACATGCTGGATTCCACTCTTGCCCATGACCGGACGACGCACACGGGCCATCAGCCGGGTGTCAACGTTCATAATCTCCAAGATGAACACGGGTTCATCGGTGGTCTTAACATGTGCGACTTCGTTCACTTTAATCATCGAGATATTAGATGGATCACGCTGCGACTTTATTTCCCATGAACCCCTTTTTAGGTAGGCTTTAGAAGATCGCCATGGCCGGATGGAACAATTCCCTCCGTAGCGATAAAATCTTGCTTTCAAACCTTTCTCCATGCTTAAGCCCTGGATAGACGACATGCACCATTTCGTGCAGAAACTCTCGCACAGTAAATTTGAAGGAAGTATTGCACTCAGAATCAAACCTCATATGAGTCCGACGCTCCCCGTGCTTGATATACACGCACACATCTGCAATTGCGCCAAGATTATCTTTGTATTCAAACCGCACCTTTGCCGGGATCTCCGGATGCAATTCTTTTAACAAACGATAGTATTTATGCAGCTTTCTGTACGCTTCCCTTTTCGCCATGTAGCGCGGCCACTTCTCGTCTAGCTTTATTCGTCTTTTCATAGTCCTCACATTCCCCCCAGGAGTCCCCAACTTTCACACCAATCGGAATACTCATCCCCTTCAATTCTGGCCAAGGCTGACACATCACCTTGGTCACCGCATCCACCAGGTCATCCACCAGTTCCTCCGGGCACTCAAACACCAGCGAATCATGCACCTGAATCAACAACCTCGCAGGCTTGGGCAGGGCGATGCAGATGGGAGTGACCCGTTGAGCTTGCTCCCGAGTCATCCCAATCCGCTCGTACATCAACCCGATCATGGCCCGGAAGATCACGTCTGCTGCCGTGCTCTGCGGGATGAAGCTCAGGGCTTCTGTGTAGTAGCTCTGGGTGTAGAACCAGCGTTTACGTCCAAACGGGGTAGTTAAATACCCCCTTCTCTTTGCCTCCTCCCCTATCCGGGTCTGCCATTGAATGGTGGGCCAGATAGCCTTCTTCCAGGTGTCCTGGAGGGCCTTGGTATCCTTCAACTCCATGTCATAGAGGTTGGAGATTTTCTTGTAGCCCATCCCATAGTTGGTGCCATGAACGATTCGTTTTGCTTTTCCATATGGAGCATCCTTATCGTTGTCTTTCTCCACGTCCTCGTATGCAATTCCCAAAAATAAAGAGGCGGCGTAGCGATGCTCAGAGAACTTAGGATCGACCGCAAATCTTCGCAGTCTTTCCGCATCGCCTGCAAAGAAAGCTGTAAGGCGGTTTTCGATCTGTGAATAGTCAACATCAACAATCTTCCACCCTGCATGGGATGGTACGTAGATAAAACGAGCTGACTCGGGGATATTTTGTAAGTTCGGATCAGAACTTGACAGTCTCCCGCTTGCAGTTCCATGCACGTTGAAGTGAGGGAACACTCGGTCAACCTTGACCATATCCGCTTTAGCGAAGGTGGAAAGAACTTCATCAAGCTGGTTTAGCCTTTTGAGCGCCTTGAGCGAGAGGTTCTTGCTTTTCGCGTAGAGCTTGTCGAGAGCGAGTTTTCCGGTTGTAACATTCCCTGACTTGGGGTCGAGGATCGGGTCAAAACCAAGGCAACCTTCTCCGTTAGAGTAAAGATATTGTCTTTTAACTTCCGTACTTCGCCAGGGAACAACTTGCTCACTTGCGGGCTCAAAGACATATTTAACAGGCTTGCCAGACTTGCCGAGCGTGCCAGGAGGAGCTGGTACTCGTTTCCTAGTTGCTTCCTGTCGAGTTCGAAGCCATTCGGGAATAAGCTTTTCTTGTTCATTTCTCTCCGTTAAAAGTTTCTCTCTAACAAACTGAATCCTATTGGGATCTACTTTGAAACCTGTTTCGTGCATCAGGCGACAAATCTTCGCCAGCGGCACCTGCACATTGAGATAGAGCTTGTCCAGCCCGTTCTTCTTGGTGAGGGGCCACAGGTCTTGCCACACCTGAAACGTCACATCCGTATCACGGCAGCAGTAGACTTCCAGGGAGGCTTTGTCATGCTTCCAGGCGGGTTTGCTTACGAACTGGCTTCCGACAAATTCAAGGTCATGAGGAAAGTCCGGGAAACACAGGTGCTGGAGGAGCATCGTATCGTAAAGAACGGCGCTCGGCCCTGGTGCAACACCGGAGTCCCGCAGTATGGGCAAATCAAACTGCAAACTATTGTGGCCGACCACTTCTTTTGCATTGGCAAAAATGCGTCGGAGTTCCGGGATGTAGGCTCCCCGGAAGGGGACACAAATGGCGTGTCCGACTCTATCGGAGAGTCCGACACAAACGATTTCTTTGGTGAAGCCTCTGGTTTCAATGTCAAAGGCAAACCTGTCAGACTTGAAATTTTGTACATCATCTAAACTTGGGTATGGGTTGTAGTGCTCCTCCGGGATCTCCAGAGGCTTCAGTAGGTCATTGACCGCTACTGGAATATAAACTTGGTCTCGCATTAAGTAGGCGGGATGGAGGGTGGCTAGTCCACGGAGTTGAACACCAGCCACAGAGATTTCAAGAGGAGAACCACGCCACTTGAACACACCACCACTCCGACCAGCGACCAACCTAAGAGGCTTATCGCCAAGTAGATCAACGCGTTTCCAAGGACGAAACAGTAGGAGGGGCTTGAGGTGATTTTCGAAACAATGTTTGACAGCTTCATCGCCTTCTTCTTTCGAGATGTACTTCCTGGCTTCATTATCTGTAGGGAATATGTTGTCCGGGGGCCTGCACTGAATACAATTTGCAATCGTCAGTCCGGCCCTGGGGATGCGGGCCTTCTCCAGGAGCATAGAGAAGGTTCTCCCCGCACCCCCTATCAGAGGCTCCCCATGCTCGGCCTCATCTGCGCCAGGAGCTTCGGCGATGACAAGGCGCACCAAATCCCTCTCCGGGTGGGGCATCTTGGGAGCTACAAAAGTGTTATCGGGGAACAGCCGCCGCATGGGGCAGCCATCACAACCTGGAACTTCAGAGACTTTCTTCAAAAGCTAATTACTTGCACAGCTATATTGCCAACTTCCTACTTCCGACAGGAAGTAGCATGTAGTGGAGCCGTCCCGAGCAGTGGCCCATTCGGAGGGAAGGAACATATACAAAGCGATATAGCTTCCCTCGTTTGGAATTTCAAAAGTTATGTGACGATATCCACCTTTAGTCACGATCCAATACACTCTTGGATTTGGCTGCCAGGTTAAACTATCAGCAAAGGACGGAGAGGCGTGCCAAATCCACAATTCACAAGACGGCATCCGGTTGCAGGGGATGGGCTTCTTAAGAGGCTTAACAACTTGCCCCCAACACGGTACCAACAAAGCGAACAACAGAAGATATTTCATAGGATAAAAAATCGGGGGATTGCTCCCCCGAAGGGCCTAACTAGCACGGTGCCGACTCAACTAGTTGAACGTACGTAGGAAGAAGTACGCTGGCTAGGCCCCTTCACCAGTTCTTCCCGTGCTAGATCAACTCAAAGACGGCGTGGAACACGTAATGAATTCCCCCGATTAAAGGGAGCATCAATGCAAGGGTAGAAGGGATACTCAAATGCATTTCCCCTACCGCAAGACCTGCACAGGCACAAAAACCAACATAAGAGATAGCCCCCAATACGGCAGTTACTATTTTCACTTCTTATCTTCCTTCTTCGGCGGATCGCTAATAATCACCAGCACACCGCTTTCTGAGAGCTTCGTGTGATGAGTCTTGGGGTCAAGCTTCATCTCATCGAACATCTTCTTCTCCAAGTCCAGCCCTTCATGATTGGTCTTGTCGAGCTGCTCCGACAGACTCTTGTAGAGCTGCTGGAGCTGGTCAAGCTGCCGCTGGATATTCTGCTGGCGAATGACCACCGATTGGAACTTGGTCTGATACCCTTCCGGGATATCAGGCAACTTGCTCTCCGGTCCCGCCTCTGTCTCCGCCTTAAGCTCTGCCACCGTCACCACTCCCGTAACAGGTTGTGGTTTGACATGGGCGTTACTTGCTGTTGCGAGTAACAGGATTGCGCTTATGAGTAGAGTTGTAAATCTTTGCTGCTTTCTCTTTTGCTTTTGCATCGCTCAGTCCCTCCTTCTTGAACTTGTCCCGCATTGCTGTATATTGCTTGGGCACTACTTCTCCTCTTTCCTGACTACGTGATACGTAAAACACTTGTCCGTTGTGGAATGTTCTTTCATCTCCACAATGAAACTGTAGGGGTCACACTGGATTCCGGTTGGTTTGTCCAGTGTCCCCTCCAGCACACAATGCACCTTACTGCGATCTATCTTCACTTCCTGAATACAATCGGGGATCAGGTCGTAGTGGACTTGCTGCTCGTTCGAGGTATTCTGTGGCACGCTGTAGCAACGCGGGATCGTCCCTAAAATGCCCGATACCACGATTGCAACGATCACAAAGTAACCCCCGAACCTTCCCAGTGTTGTGGCAGTGATCGACTGCCAGATTCTTTTCTTCAGGTTGATAGCCTCCTTTACCAGAGGGCACCAACCCACAAATCGCGCAAGCACTTTGCTGTGCCTGTAACATCTCAAGGTATTGTGCTTCTGTAATTCCAAACTTCCGCTTCAGAGACACCCTTCGTTGATTCCTGAGTCGATACTGCTTAATTCGCTCCGGATGTCTTTCCCTGTACGCCTTTATGTACCCCGCGTACCTGGCCTTCCTTTCTTCTAGCGTTTCGTTCTTGAACCTGCGTCTTACCAAAGTCCGTTGAATGCACCACGCACTGCCAATCGAATCATCTCGTTATTGAATCGCTTGCCGTGTGCCATGTACGGATACAAACGACAGTGCGCAAGTTCGTGAAGGACGGTCATGTGCATAACTTCTTTCCAGTGTTTTTTCAAGACTGGATTGATCGTGACCACCAATACTTTCTGGTGCGTCTCATCATCCTCTACAACAATCGTCTTTCCTAATGTGTCTTCCGCCATTGCGTCGTCCCAACCCATATGAACGGAAGGGAGGGAGCCATCGAAGAACTCCTTGTTGTAGCGGTCGTATAGATTTTGGAGTCTCTTCGATGGCTTGAACACATTTAGGCCGCAGGCTTAACGTTGAACAGATTAAGATTGGCCCGTGGATTCGGATACTCGTCCGTAGGCTTGGAATGCGTAACATTGGTCATGAAGTGATTGCCTGCCACGCGATTGAGGTAGGTGACAGGATCTTCACCACGCTCAATGTCAATTCCAATTGCCTGCTCCAAACGCTTGAGGGCCTTGGGCGACCACTCTTTTACGGATGGATCAGGGTAGGAGAAGAAAATCCGACGCCCCGTGAACTCGCCGTCTTGCACAATAGCGGCTTGACAGCTAATTCGATTGGGGTCACGCTCATCGTACTTCGCACCAGGAAGAAGTTCAAAGGTGAAAGTCTTTTCTGGAATGATCTCAAGAGCAGTAGATACCGACGTTAAATCAATTGTTTCCCAACTCACTTACTTACTAAAAACCTCCAAGTTTTTCGTTTCGACACCCTATTAGATGGTAGGCGCGGAAGTTTTATTTCCCGCAGGGCGGGGCAAAAGCTAAGACGCTATATTCCTTGAACCAACGACGCCGACGGAAGAAATAGAAGACTGAGTATTCAACCTCTACCAGATTATAGGCAAGAGAACTATTGTTCTTGGCAATCCGCGTAATAGTCCCTTGCTTCTGTGGCTTCCA